>Ga0224506_10000033_pt1 | contig 153425 bp, 150 predicted proteins | sample SF_Jan12_sed_USG_2_FD_169108 | JGI IMG/M metagenome (GOLD analysis project Ga0224506, IMG submission 169108) | Sediment microbial communities from San Francisco Bay, California, United States - SF_Jan12_sed_USGS_8_1 | ecosystem: Environmental > Aquatic > Marine > Sediment | place: USA...
CACGCCCGATGTATTCAGCTTTATCGATCAGACTGATGTCACGCTCAGCACCCTCACCGAATCAGCGCCCATCACTGTAGCCGGCATTAACAGTGCCTCCGCCATCAGCATCACCGGGGGTGAATACAGAATTGATGGTGGCGCTTACACCAGCGTCGACGGCACGGTCAGCAATGGCCAGAGCGTAACAGTACGCCACACCAGTTCGGCTGGTTTTGTAACCGCGACCGACACCACCCTCACCATTGGTGGCGTGAGTGATCTCTTTACTACCACAACAGTAAATATTGCAGCTCCTACCGGTCTCACTGTCGTCGCAGGTCAATATGCGGGTCAGGCCGAGCTTAGCTGGAGCAGCGTCACCGACGCTACGGAATATTCGCTCTATTACGCCACCGAGAGCTTCGCCAGCCTGGCTGACATTGCCAACTACGCCAGCCTTGCCAATGGGGTTATGCTCAGCAATCAAACCAGCCCCGCTACCATTCGCAACCTTAACAACAATACGACCTACTACTTTGTCATCACCTCCGGGAATGGCAGTACCGAAAGTTCGGCCAGTAGCGAGGTTTCTGTTTTAGTTTACGCGCCGCTCAACGACACCGGCATTACCACCTGTTCCGATGCGGCTAACAACGGCCTTGCCTGTCCACAAACCGGCTTTGAGGGGCAGGATGCCGAGTACGGTCGTGACGTTACCGCCAACGACGATACCGACGGACATACCGGCTTTAGCTTCACCAAGCTCAACAGCGCCGGCACCCCGCTCGCTGACCAAACGGTCGCCTACGCCACTACCCCCTGGTCTTGTGTGCAGGACAATGTCACCGGCCTGATGTGGGAGGTAAAAACCACCAGCGGACTGCAAAGCAGCGCCCACACCTACACCTGGTACAACAGCGACACCGCCAGCAACGGCGGCAATCTCGGAATCACCAATGGCGGAACCTGTTTTGATGTCATTAACTGTGATACTGAGAAATTTGTCGCGGCTGTCAATGCGGCTGCTTTGTGTGGAGCGAGTGACTGGCGTCTTCCGGACAAAGAAGAGCTCTCATCCCTGGTAGACAGCAGTGTCGCCTTTCCCGGTCCCGCCATTGATACAGGCTGGTTTCCCAATACGGCTGCTTTTCTTTACTGGTCGGCCTCGCCATTTGCCAGCTATTCGTTCGACGCGTGGCGCGTGAGTTTCAACACTGGCAGTGTCCTAAACTTCAATAAGAACAATGCCTTCTCTGTTCGTCTCGTGCGCGGCGGACAGTGATTTTTGACATTGGCTTGTTGCCGTGCAACGTGACAGATAAATGAACGAATACAGGAGATAATATATGAACAAGACACACTTTATGCGACTGTTACTGGCTACACTGCTGCTGGGCGCTCAACCGTTGTTGGCTCAGACTTGTAGCAACAGTGTTACCGCTACCGCCCCCGATAGCCGTTATACCGATAACCTTGATGGTACGGTTACCGATAACCAAACCGGCCTGATGTGGCGTCAGTGTTCGGAAGGGCTGAGCACCACGGACACGGCATGTGATACTGGCAGTGCCGTACCCTACACCTGGCAGGTTGCTTTGCAACAGGTGCAGACTATCAATGTCACTGGTTTTGCGGGTTATACCGACTGGCGCCTGCCCAACCATAATGAACTCACCTCTCTTTTAGAAAATAGTTGCTTCAGTCCAGCCATTAATACGACAGCCTTCCCCGTTACACCTGCTTTTAATTACTGGTCGGCATCGCCGCATGCCAACCTTCCGGGCAGCGCGTGGTACGTGAGTTTTAACCATGGCTTTGTCGACAGTAGCAATAAGACCCTTGCCTACAGAGTTCGTCTCGTGCGCGGCGGACAGTGATTTTTGGCGCGAAGCGATTGGGCGTAATGGCGTTGGCGAATTGTAGGGGAGGGAGGGCACGCTCTCCCTTACATTTTAAGGCGGGGGTTAGCGGATGGTTTTCAGATCGGCAGCTCGACGCTTTTTGGCCTCCTGGTAGAAGTTTTCATAGTGGCTTAAGGGGTCAGATACTGTCTTAATTAAAGGGGTCAAAGCCCTTTAACCAAGTTTTAGTAATTGCGCAAAAGCCTAAACGTGGATTCCCGCCCGCGCGGGAATGACGGGTGTTTTTTAGCACCGTAGGTACGATTAGCCCAGCGTAATCGTACGCATGTCAATCCCCTCCCGAAACCTCAACATCCAAATCTCCACTCCAATCTATCAGTAAACACCCAATTCCACATAACGGTGAAAAACCAAGTAGGGTGTGCTCACGCGTACCCCACCTCTTCCATCAACAACCACGTAGGCACAAACAACGTCCCCACCCTACAAAACTAAAACTATGCTTTTTTAACATGCTTGGATTTAAGCTTTAATCCACCCAAGCCAGGCACTTTGCAATCAATATCATGATCCGCATTTTCCACGGGATCAATCAGGCGAATATTTTTAACCTTGGTGCCAACCTTAACAACAGATGACGATCCCTTTATCTTTAAATCTTTAGTCACAATAATCGAATCACCATTATTCAGAATATGGCCATTCATATCACGTACCAGTGACTCATCTAATGAGGCATCTTGTGACCACTCATGTCCGCAAGCTGGACAGACAAACATCTCACCATCTTCGTAGGTATATTCAGAATTACATTCGGGGCAATTGGGCATGCTCATAATTTTAATCGTTGTTACTAATGAGGTCTTATTATACTTAATGAAGCCCGGTACGATGCGGTAAATGTCTTTTATGAACCGCATCGTTCGCGTAATTACCACAACACTCTATAAAAAACTCGACAGATGCGGTTCGCAAGTTCACCACATCCTACTCACAACAAAAACTGGATTCCCACCCACGCTGGAATGACAGAGATAAGCACGCCAGGATGCAGTAAATGTTTCTTATAAACCGCATCGTTCGCGCTCATTACTACCACCAAGCCCCAAACTGGTGCTATTGTTAACCAAGGACAGTCATTCGAGGTTAATTCATTGATGAGCAGGCCATTCCGATCAAACCGCCCTTTACAGCTTTTGTCTGCCTGGCTGCTCGTTCTCTGGGTGGTCACGGCGATTGGGCCGCTTTATCCCCGTGACTGGTTCCTGGAAAACATTCTGGTCATTGTCTGGGTCGTTTTGCTCGCGGCGACCTATCGTCGGTTTCAGTTCTCTAATTTTTCCTATGCCCTGTTTGTTATCTTTTTGAGCATGCACCTGGTGGGTGCGCACTACACCTATACTGAAACGCCTTTTGGTTTCTGGATGCAGGACTGGTTTGGTTTTGAACGTAATCATTATGATCGCCTGGTGCATTTTGCTTTCGGGCTGCTCATCGCCTGCCCGTTCCGCGAACTGCTGATGCGCAGGTCGGGCATCAAGGCGACGTGGTCGTATTCCCTGACCGTGGCAATCGTGCTGTCCTTCAGTTCCCTTTACGAAGTGATCGAAGGTATGGTGGCGATGATCGTCAGCCCGGATCTTGGCAGTGCCTACCTCGGCACGCAGGGCGATGAGTGGGATGCGCAAAAAGATGCTTTCCTGGCCTTTGCCGGTTCGGTTATCGCCATGGCGCTGGTATGGCTGCGGATCAATGCGGTCAAACTCCTTGATCTTCTGGGCGGCTAATCCAAACGACGCGTTGGCAAAGTTGGAAGCTGAGGCTTGTCCTTCAGGGCAGGTTGTAATGGGGCGATTTTTTTACAAAACACGTCCTGTGTTTTGCCCTACGGCAAAGTAATAACTACATACCCCATGTCAATATAAGTTCTTATTTGTGCGGGGCCGGTGGCGGCGACATTGACATAATCCGGAAAATCTTCCGGTGACTTGTTGCGCCAGCCAGCATGTACATTGCAGACGTGTAAATTGACCTCATCCGCGTTGACCAGTTCTTTGGCCAGCGTATGTGCGGCGGCTTCGGTATCGCGGTTTTCTGTTAACAGGTCAAACTGCTCGTTGCCGTGCGTGACGATGGCGACGGGCAGTTCTGGAAAGCGCTCGCGCAGTTTTTTGATGTCAGCTTTGACTGCAGGCAACAAGCGACTGAGCAGGCCTTCTTCACCACTAACAATTTCGAACACAACGCCGTCGGGCGCTTCCTCTGCGGCCAGCACTGTCTCGACATCCGTCGCCCAGACCGACGTCAGGACCAGCAGCGCCGTAAGAAAAGTGGCTATTTTTACTAATTTGCGTTTCATACGTTTCGTTATGTCTCATGCGGCACCAACAGTATATGACAGCCAGCCTGACTGTCTATTGTTTTTAAGAGTTAATACGCGGGAGATGGGCGCGTCGAAATGCGCTCGATAACAACCCAGTATGGCAGCCTAAAGGCACCGTGACGTATCTATGCAAAGTACGCCCAGACGGCCACGAAAGCCAAGGTGAGCAGAAATCCTTTGATCAGGTCTGAGGTTTCGGGAACAGCGTTTTTAGAATAACAGTCACCCGCACCCGTATTACTGGATAATTTAATCATGTTTTCGTAGTGTTTGATATTTGTGTAGTACATTTCAAATTTCCCTCCGTGTCAGATATCAAGAATAGTCATCTACACAGGATTTGATGTTACCCAGTTCACATTTCAGATTTATCTCTTCAAGGAGCGTGACGCGGTTCTCATTTTGGGCGAGTTTTCTATTAAGCCAGGCAGGTTGGGCAACAAACGACGTTCCACCCCACAGAAAACTGGATTCCCGCCAACGCGTGAATGGCAGAGATAAGCACGGCAAGATGTAGCACCGTAGGTACGATTAGCTCACCGTAATCGTACGAATGTTATCCTTCTCCCGAAACAGCAATTAGCCCGGATGCGGCTACACTTGATCCGGGCTATTCACTTCAAATCCCAAACGCATCAACCATCCAGATTGCGCCATCGAGTCTTGCTTCTGGGTGCTGGCTTTCAACATACCTTACCGTTTCGGCGACTCTATACAGCGGTACATCTACCATCAATAATATTTCGCCGTGTGCCAGTGCACTGGTGAATTCTGTCAGGTGGTCATGGGGCACGTGCTCTACAAAAAACTTGCCGCCAATATAGCTGATTAGCATTACCGCCAGCGCCAGCCCCGCCCAAAGCAATTTGCCTGCTGGCAGGCTGACTATCAAAACGATTAAAGCTGCTGCGAATAGCATCAAATTCGTTTTCCATAAAAACTGTTCGATCTGGTAGGCGGTGTCATTTTTTTGCCGCTCTGTGGCTTTCGGTAAGGTTTTTAGCGCAACCCCTTTTGCAATGGCATGCATTTTTTTTAACGGGATGTTTTTAAACAATAATTGATTAACCGCAATCTGGGCATGTTTTTCATCGGGGAATAAAAAATATAGTCTTCGTAACATGATGCACCTCCTGAGGTGTGCTGACCCGGTGAGCCAACGTCCATGTATGCAAACGAGCCAGATTGACTGATTCAGAATTACAAGAGTAAGACTCTAATTCTCAATATCAATATAGAAAGCTTGTGGTTATTAGAACCAGTAAGTAGCCCGAACGTAAAAGCCAAGCACGGTGGGGCGCAATATACGCAGAACATTGCGCCGCTTGAAAAAGTGTTTTTAACACTCCTCTTACAGCCAACCCACTATTGAAACAATCCGCCCCAACATTTTCACGTATTTCGATATGCAGATGGCCGTGATGCGCCTTCTGGAAGTTAGGAGGCGATTGCTTGAAGCGGATCTGGGTGAGGGGTTTTGTAGAATTAAAGTGATTGAGATGCATAACTTTTTTACCAAGTTCCTGATAGATGTAGTCATCAGTGGTAAGGCATGCTGGTCACTATTGGATTTGTTGTGACTGGTACAGGATTTATTTCAATGCTGTTTTGCTGGCATTATGTGATCGTTACATCGGCGGTGTTATCATCGCTTATCTTTATTCTGTTCTGGGCTGGAAAATTACATCAGCTCGATAATCAGGGTGGATACGGCATTCTAATTAATTTCGTAATTATCGTTATGGTATCGATTTAAACATAGGGTGAGCTAGCATGGACCTTAAAAATACACTCCACAGGATTTGCGCGGCTAAAGCGATAGCTTCAGTTTTTGGTGTTCTTGGCGGCTTAGGCGGCATAGTTCATGGTGTCGGGGAAGTGCTTCAAGGCAACATTAAGCCAGATGGGATGCTCTTTAGTTCGTGGGCTCAGGGGCCAATCGCCCTGTACCTGGATGGCGACCCAGCGTTCACCATCATCCCTAATTTTTTAATCACAGGAATTCTTACCCTGCTTATTTCTACTCTTGTTGTTTCATGGTCATGCATATTTATAGAAAAGAAACACGGCGGGTTCATTCTGATTTTGCTCTCAATTGCAATGTTACTTGTCGGAGGTGGTATCGGCCCACCCACGCTTGCTTTACTTGCAGGTATTTCGGGGCTTGGAATCAATGCATCATATCTCTGGTGGCGCGTGCATCTTAACGAAAATATCCGCCTCATTCTTGCCGCATCATGGCCCTGGGTTTTTGGCGTCTGCGTAGTCAATGGCGTGTTTCTGGTGATTGGGCATGTCATAGCCGTATATTTCTTTGCGCCGGTTAAAGCTGAGATATTTCAGTACAGCTTTTTCTTTGCTGTTTTATCTTTAGTCATAAGTATTGTCGCTGGAGTTGGCTTTGATATGTCAAGGCGCGAACCGAAAGCCGAAATGTCAGGCTGATACAATTTTGATAGAACTGGCTAACAAGCGACTGTGGCGTCAACCCCCAAATAAATAATAGTTCCAGGGACACAATACCCAACCAATACTACTTTTTATAAATAATCCACCGGGCATACAATTGCCGGCATAGCTCCACGCTGGTTGGTTTTCTCTGGATTTCAACCAGTTCATTCAAACCACTTTTGACAGGAGATTATTATGAAACATCGATTAATTATACCTTCGCTGGTTGCGGCTTTATTTTTGTCTACCGGGCTCACCGTCTCGGCTGAGCCTCAATCGGGTTACATTGAGCCGCTGATGTCACAGCAGGAGATGTTCCAGTTTCATGAACGTATGCGTTATGCCCGAACCCCACAGGAGCGTGAGCAGATACGTCAGGAGCATCACCAGTTAATGCAGCAAAGAGCAAACGCGCGCGGGTTTTCAATTCCTGATTTATCGCCAATGAATGATGCATGCAGACACATGGGACCGGGATATATGGGTCCTGGCTACATGGGACCTGGACATATGAACCCCGGCTATATGGGCCCGGGTTATATGGGCCCTGGATATATGCACCGGTGAGCAATTAGCCCGGATGCGGCTATGCTGGATCCGGGCTATTCACTTCAAATCCCAAACGCATCAACCATCCAGGTTGCGCCATCGAGTCTTGCTTCTGGGTTCTGCTCGTAAATACAATTGGTCTAGCGTAATCGTAGCTACATAACTACTTTTGATTTTTATGCCACACCCCACAAGACACACTATTGAAACAAACCGCCACCAACATTTTCACGTATTTCAATATGCAGATGGTCGTGATGTGCCTTGTTGTAATGCGGCGTTAATATCCAGTGGAAAATACCCTGCTCTGCTATTTTGCAGGTGATTTTACGCAGGCTTGTTTGTTTATCCGAATCGTCTTCACCCTCAAGACACGGATCGACATTTTTTCTTCGATCGCCCCAGTCCTTTTTTATTTCCATGACTTCGCCATCGGCGGTGACCAGTCGTGCAATATCCAGCGCGAGTGCATAGTGGTGGCCACTGGTTCGGCCCTTGCCGCCGACGCGGGCACCGTGACTATGGGCGCGCATGTGATAAATATTGCTAATACCAAATTCTTTTAATACCGGTCCAATACCTGCCATGGCGACGACCAGCCGGCAGTCCATAACAGAATGTTTTTTTGAACCGGCGACGTGCTTGTAATGAATGCCTGCGATGGGTGAGAGTACCTGCACAGGGTATTTGACAGCGCCGGTTGCAGCGATACGTTTGTACTCGATATTATTTTTATCGAGAAATTCAAAGCACTGCGCCTCGGTCATATCAATAAGACGCAGACCGTTCATACCAAGGCTGTTGTCGGCCAGGTAGCGCGGGTCCTGCCAGCGCTCTTCGGGGTCTACACCCTTGCTAATCAGGTAGGCGAGAAAGGCTTCATACTTTGCCATGTCCTTTTCTTCGGCATATCCCATGCTGGAAAACACCTGCATATATGGCGTGCGCCCATGCTTGTTCTTTTCAGTGAAGTTCATACCGGCCTCGATCAGCAACCGTGCATTATTCAGGTGCCCATTGTTGATAGCGATTTCCAGTAAGGTTTTAAAACTACTACCGCTGTTATTTATATCGGCGCCGTGCTCAAGCAATAATTCAATCATTGCTTCGTTGTCTTCTTTGCCTACGGCAATGCTTAATGGTGTGCTCCAGGTTGAATCACCGTTGATATCAGCACCCTGCTCAAGCAGTTCTTCGACTGTTTCGATGTCACCGGCACGCACGGCATCATTCAATTGTGCTGTTGCTTTTCGTTGCTGCTTTACCTGTTCGCCTTCTTCGATGAAGTAGATTTTTACTACGGTTTCGTAAGACAGTGACCTATAACTGGAATGATTACCTTCTTTGCTAAGTAGCAAACTTAACCTGTCAGGTTGAATCGAATAATTATCGAATCCACCTTCATGAAAACTATCAGGACCGGTCTGAACAATAATTCGGTCACCGATACTCACACCTTTATCGTCCAGCATATCAACAACACGCGCCTTATCTGGCGAGTCAAGCTGGCTGGATTGAAAGTCAGCTAATCCGGGGGCTTTTGATGGTGCTGGTGAGCAACCAGCCAGCATTAATATTAAAGTGACCAGTACAGCACGGCGGGTAAATAGCGGGCTTTTCATTAAGATTGCGTTCCTTTCTATTCTTTGTAATACATTACAGCTTATATGGATATCACCTGCAATCTAATCACTAAATAATAATTAAAACAAACACGAAGAGAACAAATTGAGCAAAAACCCAAATGTGGATTACAAAATTTCAGCAGTCTCGTAACAGTTCTTACCCCTTGCCTTGGCACGGTACATAGCAGCATCGGCAAGATCAATAAGTGTTCCGGCATTTGATGCGGCTCTCGGATAACAGGCGATACCAATACTGGTACTCACACTGTGTGCATGTCCTCCGAACTCTATCGGTTGAGCTACCTTTTCTAACAAATTTTCCGCGACCTGAATGACAGATTCTGGTGTATTGGCACCCGGCATTAATAAAGCGAATTCATCACCACCGACCCGATACACCATATCGGTCTCACGTACAGTATTCTTAAGTCTCTGCCCTACCTCAGCGAGGATCGCATCGCCAGTACCATGACCGTGATCATCATTGATGACCTTAAATCCATCAAGATCAAGATACAACAGGGAAAAGCCCTCATTATGACGCCGACAGTGCTGGATATGCTCCTCAAGGGCCTGATCGAAACGATGGCGATTAGGTAGTTGAGTGACAGCATCGGTATAGGCCAGGCGTGAAATCTCCACATTGGCATCAGCCAGTGCATCATGTTGGCGACGGATGTGCAGGTCGGCGCGCACTATCAGTATATACAGCAACCCCAGCAACAAACTCAAACAAACAATCGCGCCAAAGATAACCTGATTGCGAACACGATGAATGTGAGCCACTAGATTAGTGACGTCTGAGTACAGTTCTACCACTGCAATCACTTCCCGTGTGTGTGTATCGTACAGCGGCAGGTAAGATGACACTACATCCCTGTCCATAACAATCTTTTCAAAAGCATGAAACTCATTTCGCCATGTCAGGTTGCTACGCACACTGCCATTACTCGCAGATATGAAACCGGGATTGTTAGATTTGTCTGCGCCTATCTGTGATTGCTGCGACGAATACACGGTTAAACCGTCAAGATTATAGAGTTTTACTTTAATAACGTTAGAGCCCCGAAACAGATCCACCACTATTTCATCAATTTCTGCCACCGCTTGTGCAGCATTTAAGGATATCGCATCCTGATCTTTGCTCCATATTATGTGAGACTGAAATCGTGGCCACAGCAGCTGGCCCATAAGGCGAGTTTGTTGCTGGTTAGCGTGCGATTCCTGCTCAACCATAATACTCGTGGCAAAATTAATATAACCATAAGCGCTAAGCAGGGTAATGATTACTACGACTGGTAAACTGGTCAATAGAAAGTAACGACGCAATCTGAATTTCATAAATACATGCTTTTATTGATGTGATTATTAACCAACTAGAATAAAAGTAACTCTCCTTATAATCCAACCATATGGCGTTGTGCAGATACCTTTCATCAGATAATCTAAAAATATCAGATCACTCTCAGGAGGCTATCGATATAACTGTTGGCCAGGATATCTTGACCACGCGTATACTCACTCAACCGCAACACCTACCAACAAATCCAGCATCATCTCTGATGCACCCAGATGTGCTGCAATATTTATTTCAACGTCTGCGTTTTGTTTAAACGCTTCAACTATTTCTGGAATATCCTCTGCCACGTGCCGGCCGGTGTTGAGAAAATAAGGCAGTACGGTTATTTTACTGGCGCCAGCATCAATACATTTTTGCAGGCCTGCCGGTATTAGCGGATTGGCGATTTCAAGAAATGCGGCATGAATGACTGGATAGTTTTCGCCACAACGGTGTTTGAGTTTTTCGGCGAGCAGCCTAACTTCTTCATTCGATTGTTCACGTCGGCTACCGTGCGCTACCAGGAGTAATGAGTTCATTTTTTACCTCAATTTTTTCATGCTTTATGATGCTTCTAACTGACATATGATTGGCACTATAATGCTTAATTCACAAAAAATTACCCTGCTCAACGCAAGTGTTGTTGATCTAATCAGCATTATGCGCAAAGCAACACTTTTATTTTTACTCCTGTTTTTAAACGGCTGCACTGGCTTGCCCGATGGCGTTAAGCCTGTTGTTAATTTTGAGCTAAACCGTTATCTGGGAAAGTGGTATGAAATCGCGCGACTCGACCATTCGTTTGAGCGTGGCATGGATAATGTTTCTGCTGAATATTCTTTACGCGAAGACGGTGGTGTGAAAGTTATCAACCGGGGATTTTTAGTTGAAGATAAAGAATGGCGTCAGGCTGAAGGCAAGGCCTATTTTGTTGAGACAACAGATAAGGGCTATCTTAAAGTTTCTTTTTTTGGCCCGTTTTATGGCACGTATGCGGTGTTCGAACTGGACAGGGAAAATTATCAGCATGCTTTTGTCGCTGGCCCCGATACCTCATACCTCTGGCTGCTGGCAAGAAAACCCGAGGTTAACGATGGGCTGATCAACCAGTTTATTCAACGTGCAGATAGTCTTGGCTTTAACACGGATGATTTAATCTTCGTAAAACATGACCCGATGAAGCCATGAGGATCTGGGACGTTAATCCGGGTTATTTAAATCGTCAGAGTCTGCTCGGTGAGCACCGGGAGCTGCACGGCATTGTCTCGATTATTAGCAATAACAAAAAAGGCTATTCAAAGCACCCCGAAACATTGCGCTGGGTCGGTTATGGCTGGGCATTAAAACAGCGGCACAAGTTACTGGTCGCTGAAATGAATCTCAGAGGCTATAACGATAAATCACCAGTGTGGTTGCGATCAAAGCCTGAGGCCTGGCCTGAGAACTATATCGACCCGCCAGCCACTCAGTTATCGATACTCGAACGGAAATATGAAAATCTTGTGCAGGGCCGAATACCGCTGCCCAAAAATGCACAGCAACTCTGGGCACAGCATAAGTATTCGGTAATGGCGCGCGACATTGCCAGTTATCAACGCATGGGAAAACGGCTGGCAAGACAAACCGGTGCTAATCAATTTAACGATGTTGCTCTTGAGCTGAATACACTGTTACGCCAGCCACCAGATGAAAAATTAATTAAAAATGCGCTGCTGCATATGTGGGGTTATGTTTCTGGCTATTCGCCGGTTTCAGCTGAAGCCGTGATCGCTTTGCCAAAACACCAATTGTTACCAACCATTCAACAACTCGCTTTGGCTAACAAGGTTAGCTATCTGCTTGAGTCAACGGCACTGGCGGAGCTTTGTGCCTGGGGGGTTTAGAAATCAAGATTAATACCTTTTACTAACGCATCCATTTCAAATGCATCCCCGGTGTTTACGGAAATGGCGTTATTTTTTTCATCCTGGTGTAGCGGCTGCCAGTTAGCTAGCTGGTGCTCGAGTACTACGAGATCTGCATCTGAAACATCACGCCTTCTTTCGATAATGCGTTGTCTCAACACGTTTTCAGGTGCGGTTATTTCTAAAATGATATAAGCAACACCCAAACGCTCAGCGAGCTGTTGGAAAGGTTCACGCTGTTCATATTTTAAAAATGCCGCATCAACAATGACACTGTAACCAGCACCAATTACCTGTGATGTAAGTTCAGCCAGTTTTGCATAGGTTTGTTGTGATGCCTGGGTTGAATAAATACCGGCGTTAATTTCATTTGAAGTTTTGTCGGTTAATGCGGCTGCGAATAATCGTTTGCGCTCTACATCTGAACGTATGCGGATCATGCCCATGGCATCGATTAATTGCTGGGATACGGTGCTTTTGCCCGATGCAGATAAGCCGCGCGTAATTATTAATTTCGGTGTTGTTACATGCGTATAAGTTTTTGCCAGTTGAAGGTAGGACTCGAACTCTGCGAGTGATTGTTGCCCGTCCTGCTGTGTGCTATTTTTCTGTTCGACTAGTAAGGCATCCACTTTGGCACGCACTAATGCGCGATAACAAAGATAAAAGGGCAATACAGAGAGCCCGGTATAATCACCGGTAACTTCGAGGTAACTGTTCAGAAAACGATTGGCCAGTTGATATTGCTGCCGTGCCTGCAAGTCCATGACCAGAAAAGCCATATCACTGATGACATCAATCCAGCGTAAATGTGCATTAAATTCAATGCAGTCGAAGGCTGTGGGGCCGGTATCCAGCCACATCAGATTACGCAGATGCATGTCACCATGACATTCACGAACAAAGCCGTTACTTTTGCGCTGTTTAAATACTGATTCCAGTTTTACAAAAGTGGCATTGCTCCACGACCGAAGTGAAACCAGCGTTTTGGCATACGGCCTTATATCCAGGTGCGCTCTTATCTGGTTGAAGTTTTCTTCGACTGGCTGGTAAATGACATCATTATTTCCATAATCCATTGAGTCATCGGCAATATCGATATCCTGATGAAAATTAGCAACCATGCGGGCAATGGCGTCCATGTGTCCAACATCCAGTTCACCCGCAGCCAGCATAAAATCAAGCTGGGCAGATTGCGGGAACTGGTTCATTTTTACTGCATACTCAAAGGCTTCACCGTCGGCATTGATCGTCGGCTTGTCACGTGTACCTGTGATGGGAACGACACTAAGATATATAGCGGCTGCCAGCCTGCGGTTCAAGCGCAGTTCATTCATGCAGCAGGTGTGTCTTTTTTCCAGTGTCGAGAAATCCAGAAAACCAAAGTCCACCGGCTTTTTAATCTTGTAGGCAAAATCACCGGTGAGTATTACCCAGGAGATATGAGTTTCAATGAGCTCTATGTTTTTAACCGGATGGTCAAAAACCTCCGGCCTCAGCATATTTTTTATATTAAATTTCATTAAAAACCCGGTTCAATTAAAGGGGGCAGACCCACTGCTGAATACCCATGCCTCCCACCAGTGCCAGCTACCGGCCGGCCACATTAGTGCAATAGCAAATAAAGTCATGCGTACGGCGAATTGCAGCCACAGCTTAATATTATTCTGTATTTGAATTTACTTATTCATTAGTTTAATTTCTGTATAAATACTACATCCACCCCCTATAATCGGGTAACCAGCAACTATAACCCAGAGCATACCATGAGTAACATCATCCCCTACCGTGTACTGATTCGTGGAATAGAAAAACTCTTTGTCAAGATTTCTCTGATCATATTGCACAATCGCATGAATAGTTATCACCGCAAAATCAATCGTATCGAAACCTCCTATGACCAGGACATTAAAACACCCTTGATGGAATTCATTGAAACCACCGTTGCCTACGCGATTAAAACAAACAATACTGAGCACAACAATCAGCACAATATACCCAATACCTTTTCACAATCCAATCAACCATTGCCACCACTGCAACAGCATCACAAAATAAATCCACAACACGTTGGTGAATTATCAAGATATTTTAAAGAAAGAAGTAATGGCGGCGAGACGCATCCTCCGATCAAGGATAAACTCGAACACAGTGTCTGGGAACATATCCACGCCACTACCCGATGCGCAAGACAGGGAGACAAACGCAAGGCAAAATTACACCTTAATATTGCCAGCAGTGCCCACAGGGAACTCGCTCACTATATGAGCGACAAGGAACAGCTTGCATTTGCCGAGAAGGTTGACCGCTATATGGCTCTTTTAAAAACTGACAACCAAATCGAATAGCTAAAGGGCGTCAGACTCGATTGATTTTCCATGTGCCAGCATGGACTAAATAAACGCTTTTCAAACCTCGGTTGTTTTCTGCCTGTATTTACCCTCATTGACGAATCGTGTTTTTGCTGTATGCTTAGCGGACTTTCCATTAGCTTTCCCTTGGTCATTCTTTGGCTTTTCTTTAGCTTTTCTTTAGTTTTAAAGCAGTTGTAACCCTTTCTAGAGATGCTTATTGGCATTGATATGGCCCGCCATGATGGGCTCGTTGCGCATTTCATGCGCAGCCTGTGTCGTCTCTATTGAATCTTGCATAGATCGAAATTTCACATCTACGATGATGGACTCAATGGCGTTTTGCCGTGGTTATTTGTTGTATTGATTAAATGCTGGCGCTGGCGTTGATGACGTTTACGGCAACAGCGATTGAAAATATCTACTCTGCAAGTGGCTTCCCTTAGGATGTTTGCCAACCAGTGCTGACGACTTATCTGTCTATCTTGATTCAGGTGAGCTGCATTCCGCATCAGCCAACCCATTTAGGAGTATTGATCATTAATAATCGTGTAACTACTGCACTTCTTTTAGCCGCAGGTACTGGATCACGCCTGCGCCCTTTAACCCTTGATGCACCCAAATGTCTCACCGAGGTGGGTGGCGAACCTATCCTGGGTCGTCTGGTTGAAAATCTACGCTCACAGGGCATCAAACGGCTGGTCGTGGTCACCGGTTATCTGGATCATTGTGTTCGTGAATTTCTTGAAGAAAACGCGGCCGATTTTCAGCTCGATTATGTTTTCAACCCTGTTTACAAAACGACCAATAATATCTACTCACTTTGGTTGGCGCGACAAATGATCGATGAGCCGTTTATCCTGATTGAAAGTGATCTGGTTTTTGAACCTTCATTGCTTGACGGTATGATGACCGCTGACAAAATTGCAGTTTCGAATTTTCTGCCATGGATGAATGGCACAGTCGTGGAACTCAATAATCAGAAAAAAGTAAGCGCCTTTCGTGTGTCGCATAGTGTTGATGATGCGCGTCAGTACAAAACCGTTAATATCTATAGTTTTTCTATGCGGAGCTGGAGAAAGGTCGTTGAGCAATTAGATAACTACATCGCTGATGAACGTGTTAATGAATATTACGAAACAGTATTTGCCGATATGGTCACTGATGGCTCACTAAAATTAGAGGCCATTTTCTTCGATGAGAGCAAATGGTATGAGATTGATACCTTAATCGATTTGAATCAGGCGGAGTTAATGTTTCCTCGCATTCCACAACCGGTCGTCGCTGGTCGTTATACAGGCGTCGCTAGTCGCCCAGCTAAAAACGTTATAGCGGTGGCAGCATCAAATAAAACATTGGCGACTGATACCACGACCGTTGCCATCAAAACCGCAGTGCCAGAGAAAACGATATGTCATTAGAAAACAATTCAGCAACACCACAACCATCAATACTGTCATTCGTTAATGACTGGGCAAACCTGTGCTCACTGGCGGGACTTTTTTCTGCTGTGCTGGCAATCTACTTCGCCATTTTGGGTATTTTTCCTGCTGCCATGATCGGACTTGTCTGGGCTGTTTTCTTTGACTGGAGCGATGGCAACATCGCCCGGCGCATGAAAGGCAGAACAGACGAACAACGTTCGTTCGGTGGTCAGATGGACTCGTTGATTGATATTGTCAGCTTTGGCATTTGCCCTGCTGTAGTTTTACTGAGCTACGGTGATTTTAGTCCCTGGTTTATTCCAGGCGCTTTTATTATTGCTGCAGCAGGTGTACTTCGATTGAGCTACTTTAATGTTTACGGCTTAGCAGGAAAAACCAGCTTTCAGGGCCTGGCCATTGATAACAACGGTATTTTCCTGGTTCTGATTTTTGTTATTAATAGTTTTGTCAGCACATCTAATTTCACACTATTACTCTATGTCACAATAGTGTCATTGGCCGTCTTAAACGTGGCTCCAATTAGAACACCAAAACTGAGTAGTGGACGCTGGTATTACGCCATTGCTCTATATACTTTCGTCATGACTTTATTTTTTGGCTGGCAGCTAACACAGATCTTATAAGCACAGAGCCAGGCTCTACAATTCATATATGAAAAAGATCAATGGGATCATGGTCTTCCATGCCATAACCCTGGCGACAAATCATCCTTCAGCTCGATTAACAACTGACGAGCGATGTTGGTCAGACTCCAGTAGGGCGTGGCGTAGCCATGTTCCGTCTGGTATTTCGTATCGGCGATGGTGATAGCTGCGCGCAGTTCAGGGTGGACTTTCTTAATGAGAGAACGAACGCGTAGAGCAGTGTCAACGCTCATGCCCGCCGGAATTGTCGGGGTTAAACCCACTACTGATTTTAGCTTCGACCAGAGTTTAATTGCGCCACCCGGCAGGGCCGCGAGTGGCGCGTAACTCAGGCGGTCGCCGCGTTCACCAGCCTCCAGCAATACATCCAGTGTGACGTTATCGAGCCGTTCGCTACGTAATGTCTCAAGGTTGCGCCATTCTGCCACTGGCGCTAACCGCGGATCGTACTCGATATCGGAAGGCAGGATTGTAGTGAAGTGTTGCATGCCGACGTCACCCAACCAGCGGATCAATCCGGGTGATTCAAGTTTGGATTTTCTGGCCCATAGATCGATGCCGGTGGAGCGGTAGGCATGGTACGCCACCTCGGAACAAAACATTTCTGAAGCATCATTCCAGTTCATACTGAAGTCGTAGGCAATGCGACCTTGCTTGATGTGATCGAGCATGTAACTTGCCGCGTGATGTGGTGCCAGCGGATCCAGTTCCAGTACCCCGTTGCCGGGACGCAATCGCAACAGCAGTAGTCGATGGCGTTTTTCTTTTAGAAACTCTGTCACTGATTTAGACACGACACCATGCTCGATCAACGATTCGACGACGGTGACGGTGCCAGTGAGCTCGTCGACGTGCACGAGAGCAACGTGCGAGAAGTTTGCCGGATAGGGATTGCCGCGCGCGATCATCGCCGAGGTAGGCGCGTCGCCACGAGTCAGGATGATGTCACCGCTGTGCACACGCACGCCTTCAACAACAACCGAGGGTGTCGCCGATGGAACATCTTCGAGCAAGGTGAGCGCCGGTAAGTCTGTACCTTTATGCTGCACCAGTGCTTCCTCGATAGCAGCCCGTCCGCCATAGACCACTCGATAAATCGCATCGTGTACATCGGCATTAGCAGTAGGCCAGTGTACGGCAGCACTCAGCACCGTTAAGCGGGCATCAGTAAGAAACCCGTGCGCCTCAATCATCAATGATTCATGTGCGGCAGCCAGAGTGGCTATGTAAAACTGCGCCTCTTCCAGCCTCTTCAACTCTCCGAATGGCACCCCATCCGTAGCCAGTCGTATCGCGTTCAGCAAACGCTTACCTTGCGCCAGTTGTATTACAAACTGCGTGCGCACCCGTGACAGCGGTTGCTGACGAGCCTGCTCAAACGTTTGCTCAATTGTTTGAAAGAACGAATCACGCTGCCAGGAAAATAATCCCGCAGTATCCGCCGCAGACAGTGGCGAGATCAGGCAGCACATCACCAACACCAATGAACGACAGCGCGCAAAGCAGGAATTCAGCAATATCGTAAACACTGTTTTTATCATACGGCATCAATTCCATTTCTAAGTTTGAACAATAGTAACGCAGATTCCATTCCCTGGGAAAGGACAAGACAGCACAGCCAATTTCAGTTATCTTTCACCTCCCAATAACAAAATATACACAACGTGAAAACCAATACCCGAATCGATGCTATGGTGCCATGGAGCCCCGATTTCGACAGTGGCAAGACACTGTTCGAACCTCTGCGCCCACTGCTCACCCCGTTCCGTAACTTTGCCGACTGGCCGGGTCTTGAGACTTATCAGCAACTACTCGATAGTGTAGCCTCACCACTACGTACTCAACACGGAGCCAGATTGAAGATCGTCGCGCAAGAAGGCAGACCTAACCACTTCGAGCAGCATTACGCACCACGAATTTATCTTCACGGAGAGATCCAGACTCGCACAAAAAACTGGCACGACTTCTTTCAACTTCTGACCTGGTTCATCTTTCCCAAAACCAAGGCCGTGATCAACTCCATCCACATACCCAAAGCAAAACAACGACTCGAAAACGGCGATGCTGGACGGCGCAGCCCGGTAGAGAACATGCTATCGCTTTTTGACGAAGGCGGTGCAGTAATCACCAGCTGCGAGCCAGCACTACTGCAACTAATCAGGGACTTTAAATGGAAGCATCTGTTCTGGCAGCGTCGCGATGAGCTGGCCGGTAAATTCGAGTGCACGACCTTCGGCCATGCGATGTACGAAAAGGCACTCGCCCCATACATCGGCATGACCGCCAATGCGATTCTGTTGATCGTGGATGAAAGCCACTTTGCCAAACCCATGAATGAGCGACTCGCTTATATTGATGAGCAGCTAGCGGCAATTTTTACTACCGGAGATCAGTACAACCAACCGCACGACCTTAATCCATTTCCGATACTCGGTATGCCGGGCTGGCATGAAGATAATGGTGTTGAGGCTTATTACGACAACAGCAATTATTTTCGATCAGGCAGACGTTCACGAAGCTGTAAGATTACTTAATAGTCTCGACTTAGCGCCGAGCTCTCACAACACTTGCGATATAGATTACTAAGTGGAGTACGATATCTTTTTCACTTTCTCAGTATAAATTGAGACTAGAAAGCATGACAGAATACATCTATCAATCTACCTTGACCTGCCCGCATTGTGGACACAAGAAAACTGAAACTATGCCTGATGATGCATGCCAATGGTTTTATGAATGTGAAAGCTGCAAAACACTGTTAAAACCTCTCAAAGGGGACTGCTGTGTTTTCTGTTCCTACGGTACTGTGCCCTGCCCACCTGTCCAGCAGAAAAATTATTCTTGCTGTGACGATTAATTCACAATATTATTTTTGTGGTTGCGGCCTTATAAAAGTCCATTGTTTATCATCAGAGTCGGCTTTGGAATATTTATAACCACCTTCTTTGAATTTTTTCATATCTTCAGGGTTTTCTATCCTGTTTCGTAATATGTAATCGGTCATCATGCCACGCGCACGTTTAGCGTAGATAGCGACGATTCTTGTTTTGCCGTCTTTGGTTTCTTTGAAATTGATATTGAGCAATCGGCCTTTTAATAATTTCGGCTTAACCGATTTAAAATATTCGTTGGAAGCCAGATTCACCAATACTGGCTCTTGTTGCTTGACCAGTTCTTTATTTAGGCTATCAGTAATGCGCTCATCCCAGAATTGATATAAATTATCGCCACGTGGATTTTTTAATTTTGTTTTCATTTCCAGACGATACGGTTGAATCAAATCCAGAGGTCGCAAGCAGCCGTACAAGCCAGAAAGCATGCGCAGATGTTTTTGCGCGTACGCCAGATCATCGGCGCTGAAGTTTTCAATATTGATACCGCTATAGACGTCCCCCTTAAAGGCAAAGATGGCCTGTTTGGCATTGCTGATGGTAAAAGGTGTTTTGAAATCTTTAACACGACCGACATTCAGCTTTGCGATATTCTCGCTGATGTCCATCAGCGCCTGCAGCTCCTCGGTTTTGATTTTGCGCAATTCCTTAATCAATAATTGCGAATCTTCTAGCGCATCCGGCGTTGTGTGTTTCTTTGTTTTTGCCGGTTCTGAAAAATCCTGGCCTTTTGAAGGCGAAAGGGTAATGATCATACTTATAGTATCTCTATCTTATTCAAACTCAAATTCAATGGGCTGAAGGTTTTCTTTGGTCTTGTCGAAAGCCTGCCATAATTCAGCATAACTTTTCCCTACCTCGGGATGCACTAAATCTGGCGCGACCTCAGCCAATGGCCAGAGCACAAAAGCATTATGCAGAATTTCTTCACGCGGCAGCTTGAGGGAATCTTCTTTCAGGACAAGATCATCATAGAGCAATAGATCAAGATCCAGCGTTCGTGAGGAAAATTTTGGACCGGTACGCTCGCGGCCATTAGCATCTTCGATATCGCGCAACCCTTGATTAGCACTGTGCACGTCTTCATCGACATCACAGGCGATCACCATATTATAGAAAGCATCACCATTAAAGCCGACAGCCTCACTTTCGTAGACGGCAGAGAGCTTCAGTTCGCCAAATCGCTCGCGTAGCGCTTTGATGCCTTCGCGAGTATTGAGCTCACGCTCTATATTGCTGCCCAGGCTGATATAGATTCTAGCCATATCAGCCTCGATCTCCACGTTCAATAATGACACCTACCGCCCTTGAACCTGATACAGCGCCCGGTTTACCGAGCTTCAGCCTCATCCAGGGCACGTTGAATTCGTTCAGCACGATCTCTGCAATACGCTCAGCCATGGTTTCCACCAGCTGGAACTCGCTTTCTTCAACAAACTGGATCAGGCGTTTTGCCACTGCCTTATAGTTAATGGCGTCATCAATGCTCTCGGTAGCCGCTGCTTTCCTGTTATCAGAGGCCATTTCCAGATCAATGCTGACAATCTGCCTGATTTCGCGCTCCCAATCATAGATACCTATGATGGTTTCGATGCGTAGGTCTTCGATAAATACTGTATCTGCTACCATAATCACTAAAATTCGCTAATTAATTAAGGCGCAACTATACCACTACAGACATGCCAGCTAAATGCCGTTGATTGTGGCTTGTCATATCCTGCTTTCTCCGATAGAATTGCCGGCTGTTTTAGTCGCCTGCCGTTTGCAGCGACATTTAATACCTTATTTGGAGTTATAGAGATGTCTAAAGTATGCCAAGTCACCGGTAAACGTCCCATGTCCGGCAACAATGTGTCGCATGCTCACAACAGAACAAGACGCCGTTTCCTGCCTAATTTGCAGATCCATCGTTTCTGGGTAGAAAGTGAAAAACGTTTCGTTAAGCTTCGCCTTGCAGTTAGTGCTATGCGTCTTATCGACAAAAAAGGCATCGACGTTGTGCTCGCAGAAATGCGTGCTCGCGGCGAAAAAGTTTAAACCACTTAATTAGGAGATTCTCATGCGCGATAAAATTAAAATGGTTTCATCTGCTGAAACTGGTCACTTTTACACGACCACAAAGAACAAACGTACTATGCCTGAAAAACTGGAAATGAAGAAATTCGACCCAGTTGTTCGTAAGCACGTCATGTACAAAGAAGCTAAGATCAAATAAGTCTAACTTATCTTTTCAAGCTCGTAAAAAAACCCGGTTAACCCGGGTTTTTTTCTGCCTGTTCAAAAGACCGACTTATTCAATTAAGCAGTACTACCAAATGAGGGATCGACTGATCCTGCAGGCACTTTCAGGCCCGCCAGCCTGCACCCCTGAGCAATCGGGCCTTTTTGCATTAATTGGTGCAAATATTTCATGCCGCCTTTCTTGTGGAAGTTTTCATCCAGTGCATCGGTCACCTGACGCAGTCTGGGGAAATCTGTCTTGCTATAGTACTCCTGCAGACACCGTATTAGTTCCCAGTGGTCATCATCAAGCGTCAGACCATCTTGCTCAGCGATAGACTCTGCGTCGCTGGGCCTCCAGTCTTTTGGCGCATACGGAAAATGCCTGCCTGGAGCCATTTTGGCTGCAGCTGTCCCAGTTGATCCTGTCATCGTTGTAGCGGTCATCATTCACATCTCCCCATAAGAAATTAAAATCACAATACCAACGATAATGATTTTGAATTATCAATACAGCAACTAAACACAGGGGAATTATTGAATAATTCTGCGCCGAGATTCTGTGTAAAATGCGACCTCAATACATAATAAAAAACCAGCCCGCTTCGGAAACCAGAAAACGCCAACTATGGCCGATATCCTACTCACCACGCTCAACGCCCGTTATATCCATACTGCCTTTGGTTTGCGTTATCTGTACGCCAATCTGGGCGATTTGCAGCCCCGTGCCAAAATAGAAGAATTCACAATTCATCAGCGGCCGACAGATATCGCTGAGAATCTGTTACAAACGAATCCTGTCATTATTAGCTTTGGGGTTTATATCTGGAATGTGGAGGAAGTCAGCGAAACGGTTGCTCTCATTAAACAAATATCTCCCAATACCATCATCGTTCTAGGTGGCCCTGAAGTTAGCCACTACCCTGATCATCCCGTTTTTGTTGAGCTGGCCGATTACGTTATTCAGGGTGCCGGTGAAATCAGTTTCAGAAAACTCTGTGAACAATTACTCTCAGGTGAGAAGCCCCCGGGGGAAATCATTGAAGGTAAAACTGTCGAGCTCGACCGGCTCGAACTACCCTACGCCTACTATACTGATGAAGATATTCGTAACCGGATGATTTATGTCGAAGCGTCACGAGGCTGTCCTTTTAAATGCGAGTTTTGCCTGTCTTCACTGGATAAAACTTCCAAACCATTTGAGCTTGGCAAGTTTCTTGAAGCCATGGATAAACTACACCAACGCGGCGCACGTAATTTCAAATTTATCGACCGGACATTCAACCTAAAAGTCAGCACCAGCGTCGCCATCATGGAATTTTTTCTTGAACGCATGAGCGATGATTTATATCTACACTTTGAGGTAGTGCCCGACAACCTGCCCGATAAACTCAAAGATACTATCAAAAAATTCCCCAGGCATTCTTTGCAGTTTGAAATAGGCATCCAGACTTTTGACCCCGTATTACAGGATTTAATCAGCCGTAAACAGGATAATCAAAAATCCTGTGACAATTTACTGTGGTTAAGAGAAGAAACCCAGGCCTACATTCATGCTGACCTGATATTTGGTTTACCCGGCGACACGCTGGAAAATTTCGCCAAAAGTTTTGATCAACTGGTTTCGCTAAAACCTCATGAAATCCAGCTCGGTATACTCAAACGCTTACGCGGTGCACCAATCAATCGCCATACCGAAATTTACCAGCTACGTTACAATCCAAAAGCACCCTACAACATACTCAGCACACGCAACATTGATTTCTACACCATGCAGGCGGTGAATCGATTCGCCCGCTACTGGGACATGATCGGCAACTCGGGTCGCTTCAAAAATACTTTACCGCTTATTCTCGGCCAATCGGCTTTCGACAATTTCTTTCAACTCAGCACCTTTATCTACCAGCGGGAAGGCAGCTCCTGGAAGATTTCACAGAAGCGATTATTTTCTCTGCTCTACAGCATACTAACGACTGAAATGAATTTGCCCACCCAAAAAATCTTCAATAGCTTGAGAATGGATTACGAGAATTCAAGTGAAAAAGGCAACTTCGAAAGCCTTATACAACAACAAAAAGAAGCAAAAACAGGTATCGCGAATAAGCGACAGGCCAATCGAATCTAATTTAGCCATACACTGGCCGCGTTTTTGCTAATATACTTCATCTTTGATAAATTTTACTTGCCAGCCACATCTAATCGGGAATAGCAGCAATAATATGCCACTCATTACTGCCAATAATCTTGTTCGCTATTATGGCGACCATCGTGCCGTTGACGACATCAGTTTCACGCTGAAAACAGGCGATATTCTCGGATTTCTCGGTCCTAACGGTGCAGGCAAATCAACCACCATGAAAATGCTTAGCGGTAATCTCGCTCCCAATGAGGGTGAAATCAATATTAATGGTTTTGATTTATTAGATGATCCAAAACGAGCCAAAGCACTAATTGGTTATCTGCCAGAGCAGCCGCCACTCTATAAAGAAATGACTGTCGATGAATATCTTGCCTACTGCGCAAAACTACATCGCATTGATAAAAATCGAATTATTGAAGCCCTAGAATTGGCTAAGACTCGTTGCGGCTTGGAGGAATCCGGTGATCGCTTGATTGGTAATCTATCCAAGGGCTATCAACAACGTGTTGGTATTGCACAGGCTATTATTCATTCACCTGAAATCATTATCCTTGACGAGCCAACGGTCGGTCTCGATCCAAATCAAATTCGTGAAATTCGAGAATTAATTATTGAATTAGGCAAGCATCATGGAATTATTTTATGCACACATATTTTGCCCGAGGTAGAAGCGGTATGTAATCGCGTACAGATCATTAATAAAGGAAAGTTAGTATACGAAGCTGATATGGATGATTTGCTCGATAAACACTCGAATGGTTTTTACGAAATCACTCTACTGCGCCCACCCAGCATTAATCAGTTATACGAAATAGCAGACATAAACAATGTTGAATCTATAAACGACAACACTTTTCTTGTGCACACATCTAATGTTAACGCTGAAAATATTGCCAATGCGGCCGTTACCAACAACTGGGGACTGGTTAAGCTAATCCCTCATGAACACACTCTGGAACAGATTTTTATCGATCTCACACTGGGTGACGATAAAAATAAGGAGGCGAAATCATGATACTAAATATTGCCCTACGCGAATTACGCGGCATGTTTTTATCACCACTGGCCTGGACGGTACTAGCAGTATCACAATTAATTTTATGCTGGATTTTTTTTGCTCAGATAGACGTATTCTTTTCTGTTCAGAAAGAACTGACTACCATGCCAAATGCTCCAGGCGTTTCCGACCTGATCACAGCTCCGGTACTGGAAATTGCCAGTGTGATGTTACTCATGATATCGCCATTACTAACTATGCGATTAATCAGTGAAGAACGTCGCAATGGTACACTAACGCTTTTACTATCTTCGCCTATTAGCATCAGTGAAATAGTACTCGGTAAATTTTTTGGCATCGTATTTTTCTATCTTATTCTTATTGGCATGATTAGTTTAATGCCATTGTCACTAATGATGGGCACGGATCTTGATCTAGGTAAATTGGCCGCTGGCCTGCTTGGTTTGTTACTTTTATTGTGTGCTTTCGCTGCAGCAGGTTTATTTTTATCATCACTCACCGCTAATCCGGTAGTTGCTGCTATCAGCACTTTTGGTTTATTGCTTATGTTATGGATGATTGAACGCAGTGGTAATGGCGCAGACAGTATATTTAATTATGCGTCACTCACCAGCCATGTCACGCCTTTTCTAAGAGGTATGCTAAACAGTGTCGATCTGATTTATTTCGCATTATTCATTATCACTTTTTTGCTACTCACCATCCGTCATATGGATGCAGAACGTCTACAGGGTTAAGGACAAGTATTACGCATGAAAACCTCAAAAAGTATTCGCTTCCAATTACAGATACAAAAGATTATTTTCATCATTTTATTACTCAGCGTAGTTGGTCTACTCGCCTGGGCAAGCCAGAAATACAGTGTTCAGTACGACTGGACAGCAGGTCAACGTAATACCATTTCACAAAGCAGCATCGAATTACTCCACAGTATGGATGATCCAGTAGTCGTTAATGTTTACCTGCAGGATGACCCTACCGTAAAAGCAGCGGTTGCTGAAATACTTAAACGATATAAACGCGAAAAGAATAACTTTAACTTTAAGTTAATCAACCCCGATATTGATATTGAATTAGCACAACTTGATAAAGTAACCCGATATGGACAGGTTGTTATTAAATACCAGGGGCGCAGTGAAATAGTAGCATCATTGAGTGAGAGCACACTCAGTAGCTCACTTCAGAGACTCAGTTATAGCGGCAGGCGCTCACTGGTATATATAGCTGGTCATGACGAACGTAACCCTTCCAGCAGTGACAATACTGATTTCAGTCAATTTACCGACAAGCTTGCGACCAAGGGCATCATCAGTACTCAGCATCATTTGTTAAAAGCATCTTTGCCAGATGACACCGATATTCTCGTGATTGCCTCCCCTAACAAAACACTTCTTAAAGGTGAACTCGAACATATCAAAAAACACATCGAACAAGGTGGTAATTTATTGTGGATGATGGATCCCGGCGCTAACAGCAAGACACTCAATGGTCTTAATGAATTAGCTATGCTACTAAATATTAATTTTATTGATGGCATTATTGTCGATAACAACACCAATTTACGTAAGACTCTGGGCATTCAACACCCTGCAATGATTCCTGTGCTGGATTATTATCCGCATGCGATCACAAAAAACCTGAGCTATAACACATTATTTCCTATCAGCCGTGGCATCACCATTGGGGATGATAGCGATTGGCAAAAAACAATTATTGCCCAGTCTTTACCTCAAAGCTGGTCTGAAAGCAGTGACCTGGTAGATGGCATCGTATTTGATTCAAATTCAGGTGACATTGCAGGCCCATTGCCAATAGTGATTGCTCTTGAACGCACACTAACAAATAACAATAAATCATCACAACGCATTATTATCACTGGTGATAGTGATTTCCTAGCCAATAGTTATGTCGGTATTGGCGCTAATCTAACCTTGGGATTAAGCATTATTGACTGGTTAAATGGTGATGATGATTTAATCTCCATCGAAATAAAGAATGCCCCAGATACAAATCTTCAACTTGATGATACCGAGATAATGGTCATCGGCTTTGGTTTCTTTATTCTGCTTCCTTTCGGTCTATTACTTACTGGCCTACTTATCTGGTTTAAACGTCGTAAACGCTAATCATGCGATCGCACCTACTCACTAATTTATTTTTATTCCTACTCGCCATTGGTCTTGGCATGTTCCTCTTCATCGATGAAATCGATCAGAATGGGACAAAAAAACTCAGCGACATTAGCGCTGACAGCATTACTCGAGTTTCTATTCGCCACCAGCAACGTGAAATAATTATAAACAAGAATGATCAGCAATGGCATATGATAAAACCTGTTGAGGTTTCTGCAAATCAGTTCCGCATGAAAACACTACTGAATTTACTTAGCACCATCAGTCATGCCCAATATAATACTGACGATCTTGATCTTAAGAAATACGGGCTTGATAAGGCAGTCACATACATCAGATTCAATGATACGAAAATTGTCTTTGGCATTATAAATCCAATTAATAATTTACGATATGTAACAATAAATAATGAACTTCATTTAATTGATGATCATTATTACCCTTTATTAAGTTCACAAATGGGCACATTGGTCGCCCGCGAATTATTACCGGCCAGGACAAAGATCAACAAGCTTGTTTTACCTGAACAGACGCTAGCACGTGACGAAAATGATCTTTGGAAAAGCACTACTGATATCTCTAGCGATGCCATCGTAGAGGCAGTCCAGAACTGGACTCATAAGCAGGCATTTGCAGTACATGATTATGTTGAAAGAGAATCACTGGGGGAAATTCAGGTCTATATTGTAAATAAAGATACCCCTGTTCTTTTCAATATCACCGATGTTGATCCATGGCTAATTATTGCACGACCTGATATCAATCTGGAATATCACTTCAACCTTGAAGACTACGACACCCTGTTAAGACCAGGCTCTGTCAAACCTACACCTGATAATCTGCAGAACGAATCCACTACTGAATCACTTCAGGTATCACCCGATGAATTCATGAAGGCTATCCAGTCTCAATAACAGCACTTCAAACTATCATGCCTGAATTACCAGAAGTAGAAACTAGCCGTCGTGGTATTGAACCGCATATTCTCAACAAAAAAGTGAGCAGTGTAATCATACGACAGCACAAGCTACGCTGGCCTATTCCAAAATCACTACCCGATAAAATAAATGACCATAAACTCACTCAGATAGATCGTCGTGGAAAATATTTGTTACTTAACTTCGCCAGGTCCGGCACAGTCATCATTCACCTCGGCATGTCCGGTAGCTTAAGAATCTGCACACCCTCAACACCAGTAGGAAAACATGATCACATTGACTTTGTTTTCAGCAATAAAAAAATACTGCGTTTAACCGATCCAAGAAAATTTGGCTGTGTGTTATGGACCAAGCAAGCTATTGAAGAACATAAACTACTCAGCAAACTCGGCCCCGAACCACTGACTGACGAATTTGATGCCGCATATTTATATGCACAATCCCGTAAGCGTAGCTGCTCAATTAAAGCATTTATTATGAATAGTCACGTAGTAGTTGGTGTGGGCAATATCTACGCCAGTGAATCTTTATTTATGGCTGGTATCAATCCCAATCGTAAAGCAGGAAGTATATCTAAACCTCGTTGTGAAAAACTGGTTGCAGCCATTAAGACAATACTTGATGCAGCGATTAAACAGGGCGGTACCACCTTACGTGATTTCACCCGCGAGAATGGTCAACCCGGTTACTTCGCACAACAGTTACAGGTATATGGTCGTGCAGGAGAAGCCTGCCCTGAATGTGCTAAACCGATCAAACTAATAAGCCAGCAGAATCGTTCTACTTTTTACTGTACTCAATGCCAAAAATGAATAGTTCACGCTATGAAAAAAATTAAATCCAGTTTTGAAAATTATGGTTTCTGGCTAGGTCTGGTTGTTTTTCTGATCGTGCTCTGGCTGCCGATATTTCCCAGTCCAGCAATACAAAACATGTGCGCCGTAGCCTTGTTGATGGTGACCTGGTGGATTACCGAGGCACTGCCACTGGCAGCAACAGCATTATTACCGCTGGTTTTATTTCCCCTCCTGGGCATTACATCAGGCAAGGAGGTTGCTTCTGTTTATATGAACTCCACCATTTTTTTGTTCATTGGTGGTTTTGTACTGGCACTGTCTATGCAACGCTGGGAACTACATACCCGCATCGCCTTACGCATTATCAGCTGGTTTCACGGCAGTTCTCGATTAATGGTATTTGGCTTCATGTTGACCGGCGCAGGTCTGTCCATGTGGATTTCCAATACTGCCACAGCAACCATGCTGCTACCCATCGGTCTGGCCGTTTATGCACGCTCATCGAACCAGCTCAACGAAAGTGATCGCCAGGCATTGCTGACTGCACTGATGCTCGGCATTGCCTATTCCTGTTCGATTGGTGGTACCAGTACGCTGATCGGAACGCCGCCCAACATGGCCATGCAACGGATTTTCGAAATCACTTTCCCTTCTGCGCCTGAGATTTCTTTTTCACAATGGCTAATGTTTGCACTACCGCTTTCAGCATGCATGCTGTTGACCACCTGGTACATCATCACCTCGCGCTATACCGGAAAACACTTTCCTTCATTATCTCAGGCAAATAGGGCTGTCGGCTCTAAAAAGCAGGCCATGTCATATGAGGAAAAGGTTGTTGCTGCAGTTTTTACCGCCACCGCTTTCTGCTGGATATTCAGACAGGATATTATTGTCGGTGATTTCATTATTCCCGGCTGGTCACGCCTGCTCGAACATGCCAGCCTGATTAACGATGGCACCGTTGCGATTGCCTCCGCATTGTTACTGTTTTCGATCCCCGCAAAAAACCAGAAGAAATTCAAAAAAATCGCTGATGTCGATACCATTAGCGAACTTCCATGGAAAATTGTTTTACTGTTTGGTGGTGGTTTTGCTTTAGCCAGAGGCTTCACTGCCAGCGGTCTATCAGAATTTATCGGTCAGCAATTTATTGGCCTGCAGGACACCAGTATTATTTCATTGATCGCTGCCACCTCTGCAATGGTGGTTTTTCTGACAGAAGTAACTTCTAACACAGCGACTGCGGAAATGTTATTACCACTGGTAGCCTCTATCGCCAAAGCTATTGAAGTTAACCCGCTGCTATTAATGCTACCAGTTACCCTGTCTGCATCTATGGCATTTATGATGCCCGTAGCAACACCGCCCAATGCCATTGTTTTTGCCTCGGGTCAGTTAAAAATACGTGATATGGTTATTACAGGTTTCATCATTAACTTAATTGTTATCGTCATGATAACACTCGCCACTTATTTCTGGGGAACGCAAATATTCTCAATTGATGAAAACGTTATCCCTGCATGGGCCACGGAGGCATTTTAGTTGATACATAAAAAATCCGTGCTTGAAAACTCGTGCACGGATTATATTCAACAGCCATTTGTTATAAAAAATTGCTCAGAAGGTAAATACCAGTGTCACGGCTGTTTCTCTGTCAAAGTTATTACTACCTGCTGGTACGACTTCCAGATGCTTAACGGTGTGAGAGATCTTCATCGCTAAAGTACTATTAATTTTTGCCGTTAATGCGGAGACTGATTTCCATTCATCCTGATCCTGACCCGCTTCATAGGTCAGATCTTCTTTAAATGTTGAAGTTCCTGATATTTTCCAGATATAACCAGCATTTACACGCAGCAAACTATCATCCTGTGTTTCTTCGAGTGGTGCAGGAGGAGCTTGCTGCACCAGCCTGTAAGAACGATAACCAGGACCTGCTTCAATATTCAAATTATGAATGTCTGATTTTATCAACCAACGACCATAACCAAGTCCAAGTTTTGCCTGATAATCAAAGCCACTAAATCGATCATCTTCGTAACTCAATAAGCCAAAGAAATAATCAACATCGGTGAATTTATAATCCATTTGCCCTGCTGCCAGCCATTTTGCTGCGGTACGCTCTTCAGTTACCAGCGATGGACTTACTGTTGTATCCGTTGTTTTAGTTTTAGATGACAAAGCATCTGCATGTACTTTATATTTCCAATTTTCGATCTCATACGAAAGCTCGAACGCTGCTTTGGTCGTTTCAGTATTGGTATTACCGGAGACATTTACGTAACCCAGTTCAGCAGAACTTTCCCATGGCGACTTTGCTTTTTCTGCGGCCACGTTGCTTGATGAAAATGCCAGCAGGCTCGCAATACTCACTACTTTTATAAGATTCATATTTCTATTTTTCATTTATTCACCTTAATTATTTTTTTGCATGTGCACATCCATCTGCGGATATGGAATAGAGACACCCGCCTCATCAAAGGCCAGCTTAATATTTTCATGGGTGTCAAAATATACATTCCAGTAATCACCCGATTTACACCAGGGGCGCACATTAAAATTCACACTACTATCAGCCAGTTCTGCCACCGCCACCAATGGTTCAGGCTCCGCAAGGACACGTTCATCATTATCTAAAATTTGCTTGATAATGCCTTTTGCCTTACGTAGATCATCGTTATACCCAATACTGAAAACCATATCCACTCTCCTTGTCTCACGTGCCGAGTAATTAGTTATGGTTCCGCCATATATAGACCCATTAGGCACGATGATTTCACGATTATCACCTGTACGCATCACCGTATTGAAGATATTTATCTTCTCTACCGTCCCCATTACGCCGCCTGCATCTATAAAATCACCGCTTTTAAATGGCCGAAAAATAACCAGCATGACACCAGCAGCAAGATTCTGCAGCGTGCTCTGTAAGGACAAACCAATGGCAAGACCTGCCGCACCAATTAGGGCAATGAGTGAGGTTGTATCGACACCAAGCTGATTCAGGGAGGCGATAACAACAAACAGCAATAAAACTGTTTTAATTATCGAACTAATAAAATTAACCAGAATATTATCTAGCCTGGCCTTCAACATCAGCTTTTTCACCAATCTGGTGATTACACCAATAACAAACTTACCGACAACAAATATAAGCAGTGCCATGGTGATATTAATCGCCCATGGAATCACGTAGGTATCGGTCATTTCCTGAATATTAAATGCTTCAATCATCGATATTTCTCCCTGTTTAAATTTATTTTATTACGCACACCATTCCTATACTTTTATGTTCCAAACCCATTTTTTCGTATGTTAGCATAGGCAAATACAGCAATATCACACTATAACTGCGTGATATAAAACGTTCTAGAGACTTTCATGATGGGCATCACACATATATTTTCTTATAGATAACTTGTACGTCCTGCAGGCATGTCTTCTAACGTAATATTGCACGATAAACAATTCACCTTTTACCTGAATTTGTACTACAATCCAAGAAACCAAGCACATTCCATAATGCCTATGTCCATTGAACGCCGCAAAGTAGTACGATATATGACCATGATTGATATTGATCTTGTTTTAGAAAATGACAGTATACTATCTGTCCAGACACATGATATTTCTCTGAATGGCATTCAATTCAAATGTGATAGTTTCATTGCGAACGAAATAGAGCCCCGCGGGCTACAGAGTTACTCTCTTGATCGCATCAAGGTGAAGGTAATTACCCGGTTCCCGACTGAAGATAAACAGAAGTTTTATGCTTCCTGCAAAGTTATTGCTGCGCGTCGTCTGTCACAGGAAGAATACCTGCTCGGCCTCGAATTTGTCGATTTCGAAAAAAACAGTGAAAAAATTCTTCAGAACTACATCCAAAAACTAGCGCTGGATGAACTAGGGTAAAGAACTGCTGCCCATCAAAAAAGCATCGATTTCACGCGCAGCCTCACGACCCTCATTGATACCCCATACCACCAGTGACTGACCACGGCGACAATCACCTGCGGTAAAAACACCTTCTACGCTGGTTTTGTATTGACCATAGTCGGCTTTGTAGTTAGCACGCTCATCGTAATCAATATTTAAGGCATCACTGACGTATTGCTCAGGACCGGTGAAGCCCATTGATAACATGACCAGATCAGCTGGCCATACTTTCTCAGAACCTGTCACTTCTTGCATATTCCAGCGACCGTCTTCTGACTTAGTCCATTTCGCTTCGACAGTTTTAACACCAGCAACATTACCGTTATCGTCACCAATAAACTCTTTGGTCAAAACACAGTAATCACGTGGGTCACGACCAAAACGCTCTTTACCTTCTTCGTGGCCATAATCTACACGATAGATTAGCGGCCAAAGCGGCCAGGGATTATCTTCTGCGCGTTGTTCAGGTGGTTGCGGCATCAACTCAAAGTTTTCTATCGATGCACAACCGTGGCGAATTGAAGTACCAATACAATCAGTACCGGTATCGCCACCACCAATGACAATGACATTTTTGTCTTTGGCAGAAATATAGTTACCGTCTTGTAAATTGGAATCGAGTAAACTTTTTGTATTGGCGGTCAAAAAATCCATGGCCAGATGAATGCCTTTTAAACCACGACCGGGTACGTCCATATCTCGCGCCCTGGTCGAACCAGTGGCAAGCAAAACAGCATCATTTTCTTTTAGCAAATTCTTAACATCAATGGCATTTTCACCTGTGCCACCGACATCAGCATTGGTCACAAATTCGATACCTTCGGCGTGTAATAAATCCACGCGGCGTTGAATAACATCCTTGCCAAGTTTCATATTTGGGATGCCGTACATCAGCAAACCTCCAATACGATCAGCGCGTTCGTAAACTGTCACTGAGTGACCCGCTTTATTCAGTTGCGCCGCAGCGGCTAAACCTGCTGGCCCCGAGCCGACAACAGCGATAGTTTTACCGGTACGCGATTCAGGCACTTGTGCTGTAATCCAGCCTTCTACAAAACCTCGATCGACAATCGCGTGCTCAATATTTTTAATGGTTACCGCTGGGTCATTAATACCCAGCACACATGAACCTTCGCACGGAGCAGGACATACACGACCAGTAAACTCTGGAAAATTATTAGTTTTATGTAAACGATTCAGGGCTTTCCGCCAATCGCCAGTATAAACCAGATGATTCCATTCAGGAATTAAGTTGCTTATCGGGCAACCTGTGCTCGACTGACAAAACGGCACGCCACAGTCCATGCAACGCGCACCCTGAGTTTGCAAATGCGCCTCATCATGCGAACCGGAGAAAATCTCACCGTAATCGCCTAACCTGACCGTAACATCACGATACGCTTCGGTCTTGCGTTCATATTCTTTAAAGCCAGTAGGTTTGCCCATTACATCTTCTCTAAAATTTTATTTTTGATGGCCAACAATTAACGACTATTTACGCTGCCGCTTCCTGTTTTTTTAATTCTGCAAGTACACGCTTGTAATCAGTCGGCATCACTTTGATAAATTGTTTGAGTGCATCATCCCAGTTCTCCAGAATGCCACGTGCCACGGTTGAGCCGGTATATCTCAGGTGGTTTTCAATCAAAACCTTTAGCTCCTCAACATCTTCTTCAATTTCTACCGCTTCCAGCTCGACCATGCCAGGGTTACATTGCTCAGTGAACCTGTCGTTTCGATCCCAGATATAAGCAACACCGCCACTCATACCAGCGGCAAAGTTACGACCGGTTTCACCCAGTACCACCACGCGACCACCAGTCATATATTCACAACCGTGATCACCAACACCTTCAACAACAGTCGTTGCACCACTGTTACGCACACAGAAACGCTCGGCAGCAATACCTCGGAAATATGCCTCACCACTGGTTGCGCCGTAAAGTACAACGTTACCGGCGATGATATTTTCTTCCGCAATAAAACTGCTATTACCCGGAGGGTAAACAATAATGCGTCCGCCCGACAAACCCTTACCAACATAATCATTGGTATCGCCTTCAAGCTCAATAGTGACACCCTCGTATAACCATGCACCTAAACTTTGTCCGGCGGAACCGTTCAATTTAATATGCACTGTATTATCGGGTAGTGGCTCGCCTTTACGTGCTTTGGCTAATTCGTGCGACAACATAGTACCGACAACACGATTTATATTAACTACCGGCAATTCCATCTGCACTTTCTCGCCATTTTTAATAGCGACTTGTGCCAATTCGATAATCTGATTATCCAGTGCCTTATCTAAACCATGATCCTGTTTCATGGTGCAATACACATCAACCTCATTGTATGGTTTAACCGCTGGTGCCAGAATCATGGAAAGATCGATGCCTTTCATCTTCCAGTGATCAAGCGCGATATCAGTTTCTAAAACATCAACACGTCCAATCATTTCATTGATGGTTCTGAAACCAAGCTCTGCCATAATCTCGCGCATTTCTTCTGCGACCATGAACAAGTAGTTGACTACATGTTCAGGCTTGCCTTTAAATTTTTTACGCAGCTCTTTATCCTGTGTCGCGATGCCCACGGGGCAGGTATTCAGATGACACTTACGCATCATGATACAACCCAGAGTAATCAGCGGCGCGGTAGCAAAACCATATTCTTCTGCTCCCAATAAAGCGGCCATAGCCAAATCGCGACCAGTCTTCAGCTGGCCATCGGTTTGCAGAACCACGCGTGAACGTAAATCGTTCATTACCAAAGTCTGGTGAGTTTCTGCCAGACCTAACTCCCAGGGCAGGCCTGCGTGTTTAACCGACGTTAACGGTGACGCACCAGTACCACCATCGTGACCGGCAATAACAATATGATCAGAAAAAGCTTTAGCCACACCGGAAGCAATTGTGCCGACACCGATTTCCGAAACCAATTTCACACTGATCCGTGCTGAAGGATTTGAGTTTTTCAAATCGTGAATCAACTGTGACAAATCTTCAATCGAATAAATATCGTGATGTGGTGGAGGACTGATTAAACCCACACCCGGAGTTGAATGACGCAATCTTGCAATATGATCATCCACCTTGGCACCAGGCAGTTCACCACCCTCACCTGGTTTCGCACCCTGCGCAACTTTAATCTGTAATTCATCGGCGTTGGTGAGATACCAGTTGGTCACACCAAAACGACCAGAGGCAATTTGTTTAATCGCTGAACGCTTGGAATCGCCATTGGCCATAGCAGTGAAACGCTCCGCATCTTCACCACCTTCACCGGTATTCGATTTACCACCCATACGGTTCATGGCAATAGCCATGGCTTCATGACTCTCGGCTGAAATAGAACCAAAACTCATCGCGCCTGTAGCAAAACGTTTTACAATTTCTTTCGCCGGTTCAACTTCATCGATAGCAATAGGGCCGCCGTTGACATTTTTCTTGAAGGTTAATAAGCCACGCAAGGTTGATTTACGGGTGGCTTCTTCATTTGAGAATTTAGCAAACTTTATGTAAGCATCTTTATCATTGGTGCGCGCAGCCAGTTGGATATTGGCAATCGTATCCGGATTCCACATGTGCGTTTCACCACCGGAACGCCAGTGATAATCACCGGGATTAGGTAGCTCGGCAATGGCAACCACTTCACGACCTGGATAGCCGATTTCGTGGCGACGCAAAGACTCTTCTGCCAGCACCTCAAAACCAACACCCTTAATACGACTGGCGGTGCCCTTGAAACAACGTTCAATAACTTCCTCAGCCAAACCCACGGCCTCAAAAATCTGCGCACCTTTATAAGACTGCAAGGTTGAAATACCCATCTTTGCCATGACTTTGAGCATGCCTTTTGCCACGCCTTTGCGATAATCGTAAACGATGGAATCATCGTTTGGATATTCCTTTTCTTCCAGCAAGCCATCACGCTTGGCCTGGAATAAAGACTCAAACGCAACGTAAGGATTAATCGCATCCGCGCCATAGCCGACCAGCAAACAATGATGATGGACTTCTCGTGCTTCACCGGTTTCTAACACGATGCCAATGCGTGTACGTTGCTGCTCGTTCACTAGATGATGGTGCACTGCACTACTGGCTAACAGGGTGCTAACCGCAATACGTTCTGGACCGATGTTTCGATCAGATAAGATAATTAGACTATAGCCATCTTCAATCGCCTGCGAAGCCTGCGCACAAGCGGCATCCAGACATTTTGCCAAACCGTCGGTACCTTCCGATTGATCATAAGTAATATCAATCGTCATGGTGCGCCAGCCACGGTGGTTCATGTGCTTCAGCGCAGCCAGTTCTTCATTGGTTAGAATCGGGTGCGGCACGCGTAAACGATGCACGTTCTTTGCCGTGGTTTCCAGCAAATTCGCTTCGGGGCCAATGTAACATTCCAGTGACATCACCACTTCTTCACGAATCGAATCAATGGGTGGATTAGTCACCTGCGCAAATAACTGTTTGAAGTAGTCGTAAATCATGCGTGGGCGATCTGACAAACAGGCCAGCGCCGAGTCGTTACCCATGGAACCGACCGGGTCTCTTAATTCACGTACTAACGGCAGCAACATAAACTGCATGGTTTCAACGGTGTAACCGAATGCCTGCATACGCGGCAGTAAAGTCTCAGGATAAAAACCGTGCGGTTCTTCGTTGGGGGACAGTTCTGATAATTTAATTTCTTCTTTTTCCAGCCACTCGCCATAAGGTCGCTGTGCCGCAAAATCAGCTTTCAATTGCTCATCAGGAATCAAACAACCTTTCTCAAAATCGATCAAAAACATTTTGCCAGGTTGCAAACGTCCTTTAAATTTCACATTGCTCGGCTCGATTTCAACCACACCAACTTCTGATGCCATGATAACGCGATCATCGTGTGTGATGTAATAGCGGCTAGGGCGCAAACCATTTCGGTCTAAGGTAGCACCAATGTAATGACCGTCGGTGAAAGCAATTGATGCGGGACCATCCCATGGCTCCATCAATGCGGAGTTGTAACGATAAAACGCTTTTTTCTCTTTATCCATGTTCTCATCAGACTGCCATGCTTCTGGCACCATCATCATTACTGCTTCCTGCAAGGTACGGCCGGACATCAGCAGGAATTCGAGCACGTTGTCGAAATTACCGGAATCAGAACAATCATTTTCAGCAATCGGGAATAGCTTTTCGATGTCGTCACCAAACAAATCACTGCTGACCATACCCTGGCGCGCAGTCATCCAGCTCTTGTTGCCCAACAGCGTATTAATCTCACCGTTATGACTCATGAAACGATTAGGCTGAGCGCGATCCCATGATGGGAAGGTGTTGGTGCTGAAACGTGAATGCACCATCGCCAAATGTGTTTTGTAATCTTCATCAACTAGATCAGGGAAGAATGCTTTTACCTGTAGCGCATTCAACATACCCTTATAGATAATTATTCGTGGTGACAGCGAACAGATATAAAACAGCGTGCGCTGGCTCATGCTCTTATCGGCACGCAATGAATTCGTGCTGCGCTTGCGAATAATATAAAGCTGGCGCTCAAAATCGCTGTCAGCCAGATCGTCAGCCGCCGCAATAAACAGCTGCTTAATATAAGGTTGAGAATTTCGCGCGGTCGGGCCGACATCAGCACCCTCGGTATCCACCGGCAGATCACGCCAGCCAATCAGACGCTGCCCCTGTTCTTCGATAATTTTTTCTATGGTCTGCTTGCAATGTGCGCGCTGTGTTTCATCCCGAGGGAAAAACACGTTACCCGCCGCATATTTTCCAACGCCTGGCAGCACCTCGCCAAGATCATTACGCGCGACTTTGACCATAAATTCGTGTGGCATTCCGGTGAGAATACCCGCGCCATCACCGGTGTTAGATTCACAACCACAACCACCGCGATGCTCCATGCGCTGCAGCATATGGTCAGCATCCAGAACGATCTGATGACTAGGCTCGCCTTTGATGTGCGCGACAAAGCCGACGCCACAGCTGTCTTTTTCAAATGCGGGGTCGTATAAACCCTGTTTCTCTGGCAGACCTAATTTAATTTGTTCTTGTAATGTTGAGCTCATATTTGATCCAAAACCACCCATATAACCCCTGTAAATCGGTTATATCAGGCTTTTTTTATACTGAAACCGGTAATCGGTGCTCTGTTGAACTGATACCGCATAAATCACAGGCAAGGCCGCGTATTTTAGCTAAATATTTGGGTAAAGCAAAGGAGCAGCGTGTGATTTGTGGTTAGATCACAACCTAAAGCCTTACCGCAGAGGAAACGGAGAATGCAGAGAATAACCCTATAATGTCATGGGCTTAATAGATCTATATCCATACAATGAAAAAAGAAAGTAAATAAAACAAGCAACAACCGTAGCGAACAACATAAAAAAAGCCCACATACACTGTATATGGGCTTTTCAACCGGCAAATCAAATCTTGTTACAATTTTTTTACCTGGTACTACATAATATTAGTGTGCTGCTATCAATCGTATGTAGCTCATTACATCATCAATTTCTTCCTTGCTTAGAATTCCTTTCCAGCCTGGCATCATGCTGGCACCAGCACCACCATTTGTAATAATTGCACGCATTTTTTCATTACTTATTTTATCCATACGCTCAGCATCAGAATGATTGGCAGGCTTCATTGAATATACACGAGTAAGAACGCCATCACCTTCACCATCATCACCATGACACTGAACACATGAGCCCTCATAAACTTTCTTGCCTGCAGTAGGATTGCCAGTCAGTCCGTTCTTTCCTCTGTGTAAATAACGAACATAAGAAGCCAGTGAACGAATTTGCGTATAAGAAAGCGCAACATTCCATGCAGGCATATCAGATGATACTGTGCCGTGTGGTGCACTACCTTCTATAATACGAGTCAGGTCTTTGTCTGTCCTTTTACTCATGCGAGTATCATCAGTTAGATCTGCAGGTGGCGTGTCTATCTTCTTGGCTAAAGGGCCATCACCCTTGCCTTCTGCGCCATGACAGATGAAGCAATATTTACTAAAAACTTCATAACCCTCAAAAGTTTTCGAAAAGTCAGCTGCTGCATTCGTCGAGAACAGCATACTGAATATACTGATAATAATTAATTTGTATTGTGATAACTGTTTCATAACCTTATTCTCCGGTTAATTTATGTAACAAATGTGAGTTAAAACCCAATATTTTGTTACATAATTTTTAAATATAGTTGTATGCCGATTTAGAAACCCGCAAATAACATGAGCATGGTGTAGTCCTTAGACTTATCATCAGCACCAGCACCATCTTCAGCATCTGAACTTACGTTAAACAGCTCAATTTTGATGTTCTGATCAACCATATGCTGCACACCAATGGTTGCCTCATTAACTGAGATCATCTTTGCCACACCTGCCGGATCTTCATCAAAATCATGTGAACCATAACCCAGATAGATCTGGGTCTTGCCAGGAATCACACCTAGCTTGAGCAAAAAGCCCAATGCTGTTGCGTCATCAAGGGTGCTTGCATTATAGGTATTTGCGGCACTACCAGCCGTACTCTTTGGCGCTGCGCCATAACTCAGGTAGATACCAAGCGGCATTTCACCTACTGTACCCTGAGCCTGAGCATCAACACCCCAGCTATCTACCATAACCTCTGCCGCTGGATCATTTGCACCCACATCAATAGTTCCCGACATCATGGAGAAACCAACACCCATATCCCAGCCACCCATCGAAGGCATATAAGCTGCTCGCAGGTAATGAGCTAAACCGCCCAGAGGATCAGCATCCACATTACCCCAGGTAGGCGCCCAGTGTGAGTAGTTCACGAACAGATCATCAGTGTGATAAACAACAGCGATACCAGTCGCTTCGCCCGATGCAGTTCCTAACATTTGAGCAGCACCAAACCCTTTACGGTTTTCGATAGGACGCTGTGAACGCTGCACACCTGTGTTCAATAATTCAAAGCCATAACCCACACCCAGACCATCGGTTGAGAAAGGAATAATGGCCAGACTATCCATCACATTAAAATGAAGTTTGGTGGACAGGAAGTTGCCAGTGACGTCACCGCCACCTTCACCGGTACCAGTGTTAACTGTACAGGTTGTAGCATCTGCTGGATTTGTACAGGTTAATGAACCATCACCCGTATCAACAGCTACTTCTGCTTCTTGGGGCCCCATACCTAATTCCATCAAAAAACCTGTATCTTCAGAAAGACGACCGCCAACTAAAAGTGCCGCCTCATCTGGCCACTGGACCTCACCACGGTCATCACTGCCCTGTTGCTGATAGCGAAGCTTGGTAATAATCGAAGCATTCAATGTTGCTGGTAATGAAATGTTATCGCCTTCTATTTTCTTCTGCGAGCCAGTTAATGTGTAACCGTTTGCTCTGAAGTGACGACCAAAAGTGTTCAGCGCCGGGAAGTTCTGGAAGTGACAGCCTGCACAGGGCACATCTGTCTGCCTGGCAAAAGACGGTACCGCATTGGCCAGCTGTGAGAAAAAAGTACTGCCGAGTAACAGCATGGTTGTAAGTACACACGAAGACCCTATCAGGGACTTCGTGCCTGCTTTTTTATTTATCATTATTCTTCTACTCCGGGTGTTTATTTTAGATTTTCGTTCCCTTTAGTTTTATTTTTATAATCCTTGCGTAATCATAAACTATTCTCGGTCTAAAAGTACCTATAAAAACAATATAATCAAATACTTATATATCATTATTCATATTATGGTATTTTAATACTTTATCACCCGGAACCTGATCCCTGAACTCGCTTAGAAATCTTTTGACGGGTAGAATATACCCGCTTGAATTAAAGGTACTAATAACATGGCAAACCTACATACCAGCAATATAAAAAGCCTGCCTCTACTACATAAGGGCAAGGTTCGCGATATTTATGATATCGATGAAGATCACATGTTAATTGTGACAACAGATCGTATTTCTGCTTTTGATGTAGTGATGCCCAATGCTATTACCGGTAAAGGAAGCATTCTCAATGACGTGACTACTTTCTGGCTAAATAAGCTTTCTCACATCATCCCTAACCAACTCAGTGATCTAGCGCTTGAAGATGTACTACCAGACTCAAATGAAAGAGCTGAAGTTACTGATCACGCCATGATTGTCAAAAAACTCAAAGCTTTACCGGTTGAAGCGATTGTCCGTGGTTATCTGATCGGTTCTGGCTGGAAAGATTATCAGGCAACAGGTTCAGTTTGCGGTATCAAGCTACCTGCTGGATTACAGCTTGCCGATAAATTACCAGAGGCAATTTACACACCCTCATCTAAAGCCGCCGTTGGTGAACACGATGAAAATATTAACTTTGCTACAACTGAAGCTTTAGTCGGTAGCGATATCGCCGCACAGATTCGCGACGTTAGTCTTCAACTATATAAAGAAGCATCAGCTTACGCGCTTGAGCGTGGCATCATCATCGCCGACACCAAATTTGAATTTGGTCTGGATAAAAATGGTCAACTAACGTTGATCGATGAAGTTTTGACACCTGATTCATCACGTTTCTGGCCTGCCGATCAATATCAGCCAGGCATTAGCCCGCCCAGCTTCGACAAACAGTTCGTACGAGATTACCTCGAAACTTTGGACTGGAACAAAACAGCCCCCGGACCTACTTTGCCTGATGAAGTTATTCAGAAAACTTCTGAAAAATATCAGCAGGCCAAAAATCTGCTTACCCAATAGTTATGCGCGGTATTTTTGTTACCGGCACGGATACGGACGTTGGCAAAACTTATGTCGCCACCCTGCTGGCGGCACAATTAGTCAAAAACAGCATCAGGGTTATTCCCAAAAAACCTATCGAGTCTGGCTGCCAAAATAAAGACAGTAAAATCATTCCCGCTGACGCAACCGCTCTCAAACAGGCCGCTACTTATGAGGGTGATTTATCTGATGTCTGTGCCTACCGATTTGTGGCGGCACTATCACCGGTACGAGCAGCCCGCATGGAAAACCAAAAAATCACTATCAGGCAATTAGATCAAGCCTGCAAATATACGGGAGACGGTTTTGCATTGATCGAAGGTGCTGGTGGATTTTATTCACCACTGGCCGCTGATGGGCTCAATGCAGATTTGGCTGAAGCACTTCAGCTGCCGGTGCTGCTGGTTGCTAATGACCGGCTTGGATGTATAAACCAAATCTTACTTACAGTTGAAGCGATTTCCAATCGTGGGCTACAACTTGTAGCGATTGTTCTTAATGCTAAAGAATCACAAGAAAATAGTGATATGAATAATGAAGAAGATTTACGTGAATATATTGATACTCCCATTTATGCAATTTCGCATACACAAAATAATAATGACGTTATTGAAGACCTAGGTAATTATTTACTATCGCTATAAACAAAAAAGCCACGAGCAAGGCTCATGGCTTTTTCTTATCCACTAACTACAAAACTTAGCTGACAGATATTAACTCCACTTTAAATATCAGTGTCGCATTTGGTGGAATCACACCACCGGCACCTGCAGCACCGTAGCCCATACCGGGTGGAATAGTCAGTTTACGTGTACCGCCAACTTTCATACCGGCAACGCCCTGATCCCAACCTTGTATAACCTGCCCACCACCTAGTTTGAAACTAAAAGTTTCATCGCGATCCAGGCTTGAATCGAACTTGGCACCATCAGTTAACCAACCTGTGTAATGAACTTCAACGTTCATACCGGCAGTTGCTTCTTTACCTTCACCTACCACCTGATCTTCAATTTGTAATTCTTCAGACATGTTTATCTCCTGTCATTATCTATAAACAAAAAAGGGGAGACAAAGCTCCCCTTTTTATCGAGCTCAAACGATCAGCTTATTTATAAAAATCAATCATAGTCTCTAGAGACTTAGCTTTGATTTTAGATGCATTACCCGCAGCACCAAATGATTCAAAACGTGCTTTACAGATTTCTTTCATTGCATTCGTAGCTTCTTTGTAGAATTTACGAGGATCAAAGTTAGATGGGTTCTCATGCAAGTGACGACGGATTGAACCGGTAGATGCCATACGCAAATCAGTATCAATATTAACTTTACGAACACCAGACTTAATACCTTTAACAATTTCTTCAACAGGTACGCCATATGTTTGCTTCATGTCACCACCGAAGTTGTTGATGATTTGCAACCATTCCTGAGGTACTGATGATGAACCGTGCATAACTAAATGAGTATTAGGTAGTTTTGCATGAATTTCTTCGATGCGGTCAATACGTAAAACTTCACCAGTAGGTTCCTGAGTAAATTTGTAAGCGCCATGTGAAGTACCGATAGCGATAGCCAAAGCGTCAACATTAGTTTGATCAACAAAGTCAGCTGCCTCTTGAACACCTGTTAGCAACTGCTCCATATCAAGCTTGCCTTCAGCACCGTGGCCGTCTTCTTCGCCCATTTCACCGGTTTCAAGTGAACCTAAGCAACCCAGCTCGCCTTCAACAGATACACCGCCAGCATGAGCCATTTTTACAACTTCTTTAGTTACATTAACGTTGTACTCAAAAGATGAAGGTGTTTTCATGTCAGCTTCTAGTGAACCGTCCATCATTACTGATGAAAAACCAGACTGAATAGAACGCAAGCATACTGCTGGTTCTGAACCGTGATCCTGATGCATAACAACAGGAATGTGTGGGTACATTTCAATCGCTGCTGAAATCAGGTGACGCAGGAATGGTTCGCCTGCATATGAACGAGCACCAGCAGAACCCTGCATGATCACAGGGCTGTTAGCTTCGTCAGCAGCTTGCATGATAGCTTGAACCTGCTCCATATTATTCACATTAAAAGCGGGCATACCGTAATCATTTTCTGCGGCATGGTCGAGTAGTTGGCGTAATGAAATTAAAGCCATGGTTATTTCCTCACTAATTAAATTAAAAACTAATTTTTTGAAACACGTACGTCGCCAATGGTTACAATTTTCATTGCATTGGTGCCGCCCGCCTCTTCGCCCAGGAAATCCCCCCGGGTGATAATAATTTGATCGTCTTTATCTACAATACCTTTTTCACTCAATAGAGATGCTACCTTTGAGCTAATATTGTATTTGCCAATCCGTTCAAAATCGATACTAAGTGGATAAACACCCCGGTACAGACTCACCTTACGGCGTGTTTTTTCCAGTGGTGAAATCGCATAAATAGGTATACCCGAACTAATACGAGACATCCATAATACGGTTGAGCCCGATTCAGTCAAGGCACCAATGGCATCAACATTCAAATGATTCGCCGTGTACATGGTTGCCATAGCCACTGCTTCATCAACACGCTCGAACATTAGATTTGAGCGGTGATCTGATTTCATTACTCGTGGATGCTTCTCCGCAGATTCACATATACGACTCATCGACTCAACCACTTTCACCGGGTAATTTCCGGCTGCAGTTTCACCTGACAACATCACTGCATCGGTTCCGTCGTGAACTGCATTCGCCACATCAAAAACTTCGGCTCGAGTTGGAATTGGATTTTCAATCATCGACTCCATCATCTGCGTTGCTGTAATAACAACACGATCCTTGGCACGTGCGCGTCGAATCAAATCTTTTTGAATAGCAGGCAATTCGGCATCACCGACTTCAACACCCAGATCACCACGCGCTACCATTATCACATCAGAGGCATCAATGATTTCATCGATAACATCAAGCGCTTCAGCTCTTTCTATTTTTGAAACAATACAGCCATAACCACCGGCGTCACGTAAAAGTTGGCGTGCTTCGATAACATCGGCAGCACTACTGACAAATGAAATCGCCACATAGTCAGCCTGAATAGCCGCTGCCGCTTTCATATCTTCTCTGTCTTTGTCTGTCAACGCAGGCGCGGACAAACCGCCACCCAACAAATTAATGCCTTTTTTATCTGAAAGCACACCGGTTTGTAACACCAAACAATGTATCTTCGATCCTTCGACACTTTCTACTTCCAGCGTCATGCGCCCATCATCAAGCAACAAAGTATTGCCGGGTTTAACATCGTCAACCAGACTTTTGTAAGTAATACCTACGGCATCTTTAGTCCCAGCCAATGAATCCATGGCGGCATCAAGAATAAATTTATCACCTTTAATGAGTGTGATTTTTTTATCTATAAAACGCTCAGTGCGAATTTTTGGCCCCTGTAAGTCAGCCAATACACCAACAACACGCCCCTGTCTTTCTGCACTTTCACGTACCATTTCTGCACGTTTTGCTTGCTCCTCATGTGAACCATGAGAATAATTCAATCGAACAACATCAACACCAGCGCGTATCAGCTCATCAACGACCTCAATGTCATCGGTAGCTGGACCCAGCGTTGCAACTATTTTTGTTCTGCGCATTATTACCTCTTAAAACGAACAGGGAACACTTCGAGCATCCCCTATTCTATGTTTCTATTTCTTCTCTGCTGCTCGCGCTTCTAACATAGCGACTGCTGGTAAAGTTTTACCTTCAAGATACTCAAGGAAAGCACCGCCAGCAGTAGAGATATATGACACCTTGTCATAGATATCATATTTCTGAATCGCCGCGATAGTGTCGCCACCACCTGCCAGACTGAAACCAGCTGCATCAGCAATTGCCATAGATACTGTTTTTGTACCTTCACCGAACTGATCAAACTCAAATACGCCGACTGGGCCATTCCAGATAATAGTGCCAGCTTTGGAAATAATTTCTGCCAGTTCTTTTGCTGAATCAGGACCAATATCAAAAATCATATCGTCATCAGCAACATCATCAGCATTTTTCAAAGTCGCTTCTGCATTTTCAGCAAACTCTTTTGCACAAACTACATCAGTCGCGATTGGAATGATGGCACCACGTGCTTTCATTTTTTCTACTAGCGCTTTTGCAGTATCAACCAGATCATCTTCACATAAAGATTTACCGACGTTGTGACCCATAGCTTTCAGGAATGTATTAGCGATACCACCGCCAACAACCATCTGATCCACTTTTTCCGACAGCGCTTCAAGCACCGTCAGTTTAGTTGAAACTTTAGAACCACCGACAATCGCCACCATCGGGCGAGCAGGTTCAGCCAAAGCTTTAGCCAGACTATCTAGCTCATTTGAAAGCAACAAACCTGCGCAGGCAACGGGCGCGTAAACACCAGCGCCGTGTGTAGAAGCCTGCGCACGATGAGCAGTTCCAAATGCATCCATAACAAAGATGTCACACAAGGCTGCGTATTTTTTCGATAGTGTTTCGTCGTCTTTTTTCTCACCCGCATTGAAGCGAACATTTTCCAGAAGAACGACTTCGCCATCTGCAACTTCAGGCGCGTTATCAAGATAATCTTTTACCAAACGAACGTCTTTGCCCAGTTTCTCAGCCATGACATCAGCAATGGGAGCCATTGAATTTTCTTCATCAACCTTGCCTTCTTCAGGACGCCCACGATGAGACATCACCATGACTTTTGCGCCCGCATTTGCACACATCGTAATGGTTGGCATAGATGCAGTAATACGCGCATCCGATGTTACTTTACCGTCTTTAACAGGTACGTTCATATCTGCACGAATCAAAATACGTTTTCCTGCAAGATCAAGATCAGTCAACTTAATGAAAGACATGTTTAACTCCTAAAATTTTCTATATATTTAAAAATTGTTTATTAAAAATTATTTAACGTTTAACAAACAACTCTTTAGAGCAAAAAACCAGTCCGGAAAAAACCGGACTGGTAATTTGAATACCAGGTAAACGATTAACGTTTAGTTGGCAGCTACATGCTCAACGAAACGCATCATGTTGCATGTATAACCGTATTCATTGTCATACCATGAAACAACTTTCACGAAAGTACCGTCCAGGGCAATGCCTGCTTCTGCATCAAAGATTGATGAGAAACCAACGCCACGGAAATCAGTAGAAACAACTTTTTCGTCGGTGTAACCCAGTGTGCGGCTCATGTCGCCAGACTCTGAAGCTGCTTTCATTGCTGCACAGATGTCTTCGTAAGGAGCTTCTTTATCCAACTCAACAGTCAGGTCAACAACAGAAACGTCTGAAGTAGGTACGCGGAAAGCCATACCAGTCAGCTTGCCATTCAGCTCAGGCAGTACAACGCCTACAGCTTTAGCAGCACCAGTTGAAGATGGGATGATGTTTTCTAAAATACCACGACCACCGCGCCAGTCTTTCATTGAAGGACCGTCAACAGTTTTCTGTGTAGCAGTTGCAGCGTGAACAGTGGTCATCAAACCACGTTTGATGCCCCACTTGTCATTTAATACTTTAGCTATTGGAGCTAGGCAGTTAGTAGTACAAGATGCTGCTGAAACAATTTTTTCACCTTTGTATTCGTTATGGTTAACACCATAAACGAACATTGGGCCACCATCTTTACAAGGTGCAGATTGAACAACTTTGCCTGCGCCCGCATCAATGTGCTTCTGACAACTTTCTTGATCCAGGAAGAAACCAGTACAATCAATAACGATGTCAGCTTTTACGTCGCCCCATTTAAGATCAGATGGGTCACGCTCAGCAGTCAAACGGATTTTCTTACCGTTAACGATCATTGCGCCTTCTTCGAAAGAAACGTCACCGTCGAAACGACCGTGTACTGAATCATATTTCAACATGTAAGCAAGGTAGTCAGCGTCCAGCAAATCGTTAATACCTACGATTTCGATGTCGTTGAATTCTTGATAAACAGCACGGAATACCATGCGACCAATACGGCCAAAACCGTTAATACCGACTTTTACAGTCATAATAATTTCTCCAATATTTTCTAATAATTAATAGTTAAAAATGAATTCTTACAGTACTGACTCAACAGTCTTCACAACGTTTTCAACGGTGAAGCCAAATTCTTTGAACAGTTGGTCAGCAGGTGCAGACTCACCGAAGTGATCGATACCCACTACCGCATCTGCGTATTTGTACCAGCCATCGGTAACAGCCGCTTCAACTGCAACAGTTGGCACGCCTTTGATCAATACCGAAGCTTTATAAGCAGCGTCTTGTGCATCAAACAAGTTAGTTGAAGGCATAGATACAACGCGAACTTTCTTACCAGACATAGCTTCAGCTGCACCTGTTGCCAGTGCAACCTCAGAACCGGTACCGATGATGATTACATCAGGTGTACCTTCACAATCTTTCAGGATGTAACCACCTTTAGCGATATCAGCGATCTGTGCAGCTGTACGTTCGTTATGCGGCAAGTTTTGACGTGAGAAGATCAAACATGAAGGACCGTCTTTACGCTCAATGGCCTGCGCCCAGCATACTGCAGACTCAACGGCATCACAGGGACGCCATACAGCCATATTAGGAATCATACGTAGTGTAGGAATCTGCTCGATTGGCTGATGCGTAGGACCATCTTCACCCAGACCGATTGAGTCATGAGAGAAAACGAAGATGCTTTGAATTTTCATCAGAGCAGCCATACGCAATGCGTTACGCGCGTACTCAGAGAACATCAGGAAGGTTGCACCGAAAGGAATCAGGCCGCCATGTAAAACCATGCCGTTCATGATTGCAGACATACCGAATTCACGTACACCGTAATTCAGGTAGTTAGCCTCGATGTTATTGATCATAGGTTTGTAACCAGACCATTCAGTCAGGTTAGAACAACCCAGATCCGCAGAACCACCAAACATTTCAGGAACCATGGGTGAGTAAGCTTCGATAGCCGCTAGTGAAGCCTGGCGTGTAGCAGGGCTCTTCGCATCAGCATTAACAGATGCAATGTATTCAGCAGACTTAGCCGCCCAGTCAGCAGGCAGATCACCCGCCATACGACGTTCGTATTCAGCAGCCAACTCAGGGTATGCTGCTTTATAAGCTGCGAATTTTTCATTCCATGCAGCTTCAGCTTTAGCGCCTGACTCTTTGCAATCCCAACCAGCATAAACATCAGCAGGTACTTCAAATGCAGCGTGATCCCAACCTAAAGCAGCTTTAGTCAGGTTAATTTCTTCTTCACCTAATGGTGCACCGTGACAGGCATGTGAACCCGCTTTGTTTGGTGAACCGAAACCAATCGTTGTTTTACAACAAATCATGGTGGGCTTGTCAGTCATGGCTTTAGCCATATCAATCGCTTTTTGCAGTGCATCAGCATCGTGACCATCAACATCAGCAATAACGTGCCAGCCGTAAGACTCGAAACGCTTAGGTGTATCGTCAGTGAACCAGCCTTCAACGTGTCCATCAATAGAAATACCGTTGTCATCCCAGAACGCAATCAGTTTACCCAGGCCTAAAGTACCCGCCAGTGAACAGGCTTCGTGAGAGATGCCTTCCATCAAACAGCCATCACCTAAAAATACATAAGTATTGTGATCAACGATGTCGTGACCTTTCTGGTTGAACTGGCCAGCCAATGCTTTTTCAGCAATCGCCATACCAACACCATTAGTAATACCCTGACCCAAAGGACCGGTAGTAGTCTCAACACCTGGCGCATAACCGTACTCAGGATGACCTGGAGTTTTAGAATGCAGCTGACGGAAATTTTTCAGATCATCGATAGATAGATCGTAACCAGTCAGATGTAACAGCGAGTAGATCAGCATTGAGCCATGGCCGTTGGACAGAATAAAACGGTCGCGGTTGCTCCAGTTAGGATTAGCTGGGTTGTGGCTCAGGTTGTGATTCCACAATACTTCAGCGATATCCGCCATACCCATAGGTGCGCCAGGATGGCCTGAATTAGCTTTTTGTACTGCATCCATACTTAATGCGCGTACGGCGTTTGCAAGGTCTTTACGTGAAGACATTATGCTCTCCGATTAAGTTTAATAACTGTTGAGTCGCAGCATAAAGGTCTATAAAACCCCTGCACCACAACGAAAATTCTATATAAATCAATGACCTGGAATGAAACAATGACCGCTACACGGCATTAGTCTTGGTCAAAGAAAAGCGCGTATTTTCCCCTAAATCAGCGCAATGGGCAAGCTAGCCGTTTTTATGGTGCTATCCAGAAAAACCTGTCAATTTGACTCATCTTTCCATTTGATCGAACAGCCCATGCTGGGAATTTGATTATCTGGGCCACAACCCGTTTCTGACACCTGCTTCATCGCTTCAAATAAATCACGATTCACATCCTCTGCCGCAGTTTCTTTACGACTGGCATCCAGGCGTCCACGGTACTGCAATTTCAAATCCGCGTTATAACCAAAAAAATCAGGCGTACATACTGCGCCATAGGCTTTTGCCACTTCCTGACTCTCATCGATTAAATAGGGGAATGGGAAATCGAACTGATCCGCCACTGCCTTCATATTCTCGAAAGAATCCTCCTCATACTCAGACGGATCATTCGACATGATCGCCACGCTATTAATACCCAACACCATGAGTTCACGCGTATCCCTGACAATGCGCTCACGTATTGACTTCACATAGGGACAATGGTTGCAAATAAACATTACCAATAGACCCTTTTTGCCCTTGATCAACTCAGGCGTCCAAACATTGCCATCAACACCTGGCAATGAAAAATTAATAATATCCTGACCAAAATCACATACTGGCGTCTCTAAACTCACCATTATCAACTCCTCCCACTGATACTCGACCGCGCCCTGACAATCAACTTATATCTATTAATTGCACATATTAATCATATCAGCGCAAATATATTCAATAAAAAATCCATGAATACACCCTAAAACCCTCAATCATCAAAATCCTTTCCTATACTTTGTACCCTATAGCCGAGACAGTGTATAAATGGTAAAATACACGGCTCGGTTAGTTTTCTAAAGAATATTCAACAGGCGCAGCAATGGCAGAGCAAGAAAAAGGTAGCGGACAAGAATCACAATCACAGCTTAAGGTGTTGATTGCAAAAGGTAAAGAACAGGGCTACCTAACGTACGCCGAGGTCAACGATCACTTGCCCGAAGGCATTGTCGACCCTACCCAGGTCGAAGATATTATAAATACGATCAACGATATGGGTATCCAGGTTTGCGAAGTCGCACCTGAAGGAGAGTCTCGCGTTCTGACTGATGGAGCTGTCAGTGAGGCCGACGAAGAGGTCACCGAAGAAGCCGTTGCCGCACTCACCTCGATTGAAACTGAGCTTGGCCGCACCACCGACCCTGTCCGCATGTACATGCGCGAAATGGGCACTGTTGAGTTACTGACTCGTGAAGGCGAAATTGAAATCGCTAAACGCATCGAAGAAGGCCTGAAACAGATTTTGGGTGCTCTGGCGACCAATCCACGTACCATAAAACTAACACTTCAAACCTGGGAAAAAATTGAAGCGGGCGAGACACGCCTGACCGATCTAGTTGCAGATTTCCATAAAAGCGATGAAGAACTTGATCAACTGGCCGCACTAGCACTTGCCAACGCTGCCCGTGAAGCCGAGCTAGCTGCCGCCGGAAAACCTAGCGAAAAAGAAGAAGTGGTAAGCACTGCTCTTGATGCAGATAAGGTCAAAAAGATCTTTACCAAAATCAAACGTGCCTACACGCGCGCTGTAAATGCCGTTGAAAAAGACGATAAGGACGAAATAAAAAAAGCACGTACTGCATTAGCTACAGCCTTCCTTGGCTTCAAATACCAGCCAGCAGCCGTTATTAAACTAACTCAAGATCTACACGCCACCATAGACCGTGTACGCAAACTTGAGCGACATATTCTGGATCTTGCCGTTAATCAGGCTCGCATGCCACGCAAGATTATGATCACCACGTTCCCGGATAATGAAACCAATACCAAATGGATCGATAAATACTGCAAAGGTCACGAATATTCCGACAAATTAAAAGAGCTATCGCCTGAAATCAAAATGACTCAGCAAAAACTGGCCTTGCTGGAAAAAGACTACGGTCTTGGTATTGTCGAAATCAAAGAGATTAATCGCAAAATATCCATCGGTGAAGCCAAGGCTCGCCGTGCCAAGAAAGAAATGGTGGAAGCTAATCTTCGACTGGTTATTTCAATTGCCAAAAAATACACCAATCGCGGCCTGCAATTCCTCGATTTAATTCAGGAAGGCAACATCGGCCTGATGAAAGCCGTTGACAAGTTTGAATACCGTCGTGGTTACAAATTCTCGACTTATGCTACCTGGTGGATTCGTCAGGCCATTACCCGCTCGATTGCTGATCAGGCACGCACTATTCGTATCCCTGTACACATGATCGAAACCATCAACAAACTGAACCGTATTTTCCGTCAGATGCTTCAGGAAATGGGACGCGAGCCCACACCTGAAGAGTTAGCTATAAAAATGGAAATGCCTGAAGATAAAGTTCGTAAGGTACTGAAAATTGCCAAAGAGCCTATCTCCATGGAAACCCCCATTGGTGATGATGAAGATTCACACCTGGGTGATTTTATCGAAGATACCAATATACTGGCTCCTATGGACTCAGCGACTGGCGAATCTTTGTGTGAATCAACCAAAGACATCCTAACCACGCTGACGGCACGCGAATCAAAAGTACTACGCATGCGCTTCGGTATCGATATGAACACCGATCACACATTAGAAGAAGTCGGCAAGCAATTCGATGTCACCCGTGAACGCATTCGCCAAATCGAAGCCAAAGCACTACGCAAACTTCGCCACCCTAGCCGCGCTGAACATTTGCGCAGTTTCTTATCCGACGATAGCTAAAAATCATTTATTCTTAATCTATTTAATTGGCGCGAAGTTTTCTATATACTTCGTTGCCAGTTAAATGTGTCATCACACACTAACAACACCCTCTTCAGGGCCTGTAGCTCAGTTGGTTAGAGCGCTCGACTCATAATCGATCGGTCGAAGGTTCGAGTCCTTCCAGGCCCACCATTTATTCTTTTGAAGTCTTTCACTTACCCATCAATACATTGGTTTCTTAAGACAACAATCCCAATAAGGCGTACCCTCAAATCTCTTCACCAGAAAATCCACAAAGGCTCTAACGCGTTGTGAAAGATGGCGCGTTTGTGGATAAATGGCGTAGGCATCAATCTGCGGCGTTTTGTAATCCTCAAGCACAGGAACCAGAGTGCCACTTTCAATTTCTTTATAGGCAATGAACGATGGCACGAGAACAATTCCCCTGCCTTCTACGGCCGCGTCTTTAAGAAACTCCCCGGTACTGGCTTTTAAGCATGGATGTATTTTTACTTTGATATCTCTGTCGCTACTATCCGTTAAGTGCCAGTATTCAAAATCACGCAACAGACTATAAACAAGACATTCGTGCTCTTTTAAATCATCCGGTGATTGCGGCTTGCCCATCTGTTCAAGATAATCTGGACTGGCACACATAACCATGCGAATTGGCGCAAGATGGCGCGCGATCAAACTTGAGTCAGGCAGCTTTGCAATACGAATCGCCAGATCAAAGCCTTCCTGAATTAAATCGACTTCACGGTCATTAAAATCCAGGTCAAATTCAATCTGTGGGTGCGCTTTTGAAAATTCATTAATGGCAGGCCCCATATGCATGAGACCAAAAGTGGACGGTAAGGCTATTTTTAAACTGCCTTTTAATGTGCCATGAGCCTGCGATGTGGCCAGTTCAGCTTCGAGCACATCATCCAGTATGCGCACCGATTGATGATAAAAAGCACGCCCGCTGTCGGTCAGATTCATACTTCGGGTGGTTCGATGAAAAAGCTCTACGCCCAGATGCGCTTCCAGTTCTTTTAGACGTCGACTAACGGCGGACTTTGCCACGCCAAGCCTGTCCGCAGCGCCACTGATGCTACCGGTTTCAACGACGCGAATGAAAGCCCTCATATTCTCAAAGCGATCCATTTCAGCCTCCCATTGTTGCGATTATAAGAACAATAATTTCTGATTATCACTGTTTATTCTTTGTTGAGCAATGACAATAATACCGCCAACGACAAGATTTAATACGCCGCGCATTTCTTTAGAAAAAGGTGAACATCATGAATACACAGGCAAACCCAACACGATTCATACCGGCGATGGCCACCTCTGAAGGTGCCGGTGTTACTGTGCACCGCACCATCGGTACACCGGCTTTACGCAATTACGACCCGTTCGTGATGCTGGATTATTTCAGTAGCGATAACCCGGATGAGTATATTGCGGGTTTTCCCTCTCACCCACACCGTGGTTTCAATACCTTCACCTATATGATCGAAGGCCACATGGAGCATAAAGACAGCATGGGTAATACCGGTGATCTCGGTCCCGGTAGTGCTCAATGGATGAAGGCGGCCAGCGGGGTTATCCATTCAGAAATGCCCAAACAGGAAAACGGTTTGATGCGCGGCTTTCAGTTGTGGGTCAACCTGCCAGCGGCAAACAAGATGGATACGCCTGAATACCAGGAATATGACGCCGATGCTTTTCCCGTCGTTGAAACATCAGGCTACAAAGTCAAAGTGGTTATAGGTCAATTTGCTGAAGCCTTGTCGCCTATCGTGGATGACATCACCAACGTCTGTTACTTCGATATTCAGGTGAAAGCAGGCAAAGGTTTTCAACATGAACTGCCCGCAAAGAACAACAGCTTTCTATATATATTTGAAGGTGATGGTCAGCTCAATGGGCGGAAGGTGCCATTGAATACTATGGTTGTGCTGGGCACAGAGGATCAAACACCTAACTTTACTGCAGGCGCACAGGGTGCGCGCTTTGTTGTCATTAGTGGCAAACCGATTAATGAACCCATCGTTCAATACGGTCCATTTGTGATGAACACTCGCGATGAGATCGACCAGGCGATGCGAGATTTCCAGTCGAATAATTTCGTCTCTGATCGTGCATGGGTCAATCATAAGTAAGCGTTTTATTTCATCTAATAAATAAAAGAGAATCAACATGATCAATGCAGAATTAAGCACAGTAAACGGTGAGTTTGTTCGATCAGAATCGGGCTTCAGGAACTGGATAACCAAAGATGGCAGCGCAGGCCCAACCGGCAAAGCAGGTTTTGCTGCTGAACCGGGACGCTATCATCTCTATATTTCACATGCCTGCCCCTGGGCGCATCGCACCATGATCTTTCGTACATTAAAAGGACTGGAAGATGTGATATCCGTCTCCGTGGTGCATCCACTAATGCCAGCGGAAAGCTGGGTGTTCGGTGAATATCCGGGCGCGACAGAAGACCATATAAACCATGCTCATTATTTGGCCGAAAACTATTTAAACGTCGACCCTAATTTTGATGGGCTGGTGACGGTGCCGCTATTATGGGATAAAAAACAGCAGACGATAGTTAACAACGAATCATCTGAAATTATTCGCATGTTAAATTCTGCCTTTGATACGTTTACAAATAATACTGTGGATTTTTATCCCGAAGCCCTAAGAACAGAGATAGATAAAATCAACGAGCCGATTTATAACAATGTAAACAACGGCGTCTATCGTTGTGGTTTTGCAAAAACACAAAAAGCCTACAACAAAGCCTATGATCGTTTGTTTAATACCATGGACGAACTAGAAGAAAAATTATCAAAACAACGCTACCTGATCGACGAGCAAATCACTGAAGCCGACTGGCGATTGTTTACCACGCTGGTGCGTTTTGATGCGGTGTACTACAACCACTTTAAAACCAATAAAAAACGTTTAATGGATTACCCGAATTTATGGGGCTACACGTGCGAGCTTTATCAAATTCCCGGCATTGCAGAAACGGTCAACATGGATCATATCAAGTACCACTATTTTGCCAGCCATAAATCGATTAATCCCACGGGCATTGTACCCAAAGGACCGGACATTGATTTTATGAGACCACATCAACGTGAACATCTTTCGTCATAAATTGTTTGAAGGCTTTAGCCTTGTTTTTGAAGCGAATAACCCGGATGAAGCTTCGCGAAATCCGGGGTTGTTTGCCATGGTTTAACCCGGATTATGTTGCTCTTCTTCCGGGCTACGGCACTGATATTTAAGATGTGGCAATATACAAAATCACTAAATCAACAACACCCAGAAAAGATCCAAAAAAATGACAACCACCCCCCATTTCATCGACCTACTCCGTCATGGTCAACCCGCTGGTGGTGACCGCTTTCGAGGTGTGCAGGATGATCCGCTGAGCGAAACCGGTTGGCAGCAAATGCGCGAAAGCGTTCATGGGATGTCTGACTGGGATGTGGTGGTAACCTCGCCATTACGACGCTGTGCGGATTTTGCCGCAGAGCTTTCTGAACGTCTTGGTCTAACGGTCGAAACAGAGCCTCGTCTGGCAGAACTGGCGTTTGGCGAGTGGGAAGGCAAGTCTTACGATGAGGTAAAACAGGCTGACCCTGCCGCGTGGCAGGCATTCTTTGAAGATCCTATCAATAATACGCCGCCGGGTGGTGAGAATATGACGGACTTTTGTGAGCGCATTGATGCTGTCTGGGATGCACTTGTCGAGCGACTAGCGGGGAAACATGTCCTCGTTGTAAGTCATGGCGCGGTGATGAGGGTAATCTATCGGCGCATTCTAAACATGCCGATGAGCTCTTTGTTTTCGATTGAGGTGCCGTATGCAAGCCTGACGCGGATTCGACGCCACCCTGAGGGCGACAGACTGGTATTCCATCGTTCTCCATAACGTAAGCACGGTAAACACTCCACCCCAGACTGCTATAATCCCCCCAAACTAATCTGGAAGCACCATGATCAACATTACCGAACCTAATCCCGAACAAAAATCCAGCATCGCCCTGTGGCAACTCGGTTTTCGCCCGTTTTTTCTCGCCACAGCTATTTTTTCTGTTATCGCAATGACGCTATGGATGGGCATTTACCAGTTTAACTGGCCAATGCCTTTGCTCGGGATCAATTCTATAGTCTGGCATGGCCATGAAATGTTGTTTGGTTACGCACTGGCCGTGATCGCAGGTTTCTTACTCGCTGCGGTAAAGAACTGGACCGGGCAACAAACCATTACCGGCTTGAAACTGTTCCTGCTGTTTTTACTGTGGGCTTGCGCACGACTTTTACCCTTGTTCAATATTGGCTCAATAGAAATCGTCGCCCTGCTCGATTGTCTGTTTATTTTATTAACGGCTATTGCAGTCGCTTCCCCAATCATAAAAGTAAAACAATGGGCACAAGTTGGCGTGCTTGCCATTCTGGCCCTGATGTTCACCGCCAATCTGTTTTATTACGCTGGCCTGATGGGCCTGGTAGAAAATGGTGAGCGCATTGGCATCTATTCATGCCTCTACCTTGTACTCACCATGATTTTTGTTATGGGACGACGCGTCATTCCCTTCTTCATCGAAAGAGGTGTTAACGAAAACGTTTCGCTGCGCAATAGAAAATGGCTGGATATCAGCAGCCTGATCTTATTGATCGCATTATGGTTTTTCGATGTAATTTATCTGCAAAGCGAAATAGCTGGTGCACTGGCTGGCCTTCTTTTTGTGCTGCACGCTATTCGTCTATTTGACTGGCACACCAAAGCGCTGTGGAAATCATCCATGCTTTGGGTACTGTATACCGCTTATAGTTTTCTCACACTGGGTTTTGCGCTCAAGACCGCTTCAGTCTGGTTCGATGTATCGCCTTTTTTATCGGTACATGCTTTCACCGTTGGCGGCATCGGCACATTAACACTGGGTATGATGTCGCGTGTCACACTCGGCCATACCGGTCGTAATGTGCTACAACCACCACGCGGACTATCGATAGCATTCATATTATTACTGATTGCCACATTTACTCGGGTTATTCTGCCACTACTTCTACCTGACTTATACAACATGTGGATTGTCATCTCACAGATACTCTGGATTGCCGGTTTTGGACTTTTTGTTACACTGTTCGCACCTATACTAATCAAACCACGCATTGATGGGCAACCGGGATAAATAAGACAAAACTAATATCTAGCCATACAATTCAGTCACATTAATAACCAAAAAATAAAAGAGAGCAATCATGTTAAAAGTTAACGAATATTTCGATGGAAAGATCAAATCGATCGGCTTCAAAACTGACACCTTACCCGCAACCGTGGGCGTCATGCTGCCAGGTGATTATGTCTTCAACACCGATGACAAAGAAAAAATGACCGTTATCAGTGGCGCCCTAACCATAAAGCGCCCCGCCGACAGCGACTTCATTACTTTTAACTCCGGCGAATCTTTTGATGTTGATGACAATAGCGCTTTCGATGTCAAAGTTGAAACCGAAACGGCCTACCTCTGCCTGTACGGCTAATAAACCTGTGTACCGTGTTAAGAATTAGCAACAGCGTCAGTATTGAAGATAATGAAATAGAACTCAGCGCTATCCGCTCGCAAGGAGCGGGTGGTCAAAATGTGAATAAAGTGTCAACCGCGATTCATTTACGCTTTGATATCAAAGCCTCCTCACTGCCCGAAGTATACAAACAACGCCTATTAGCACTGCATGACCACCGCATCACCAAAGATGGCGTAGTCATAATCAAAGCCCAGCAAACACGCAGTCAGGACAAAAACAAAGAAGCGGCACTCGAACGACTAAAAACTTTAATCCAGAAAGCTTTAATCACACCTAAAAAACGCAGAGCCACCAGTCCCAGCAAAAACTCTCAAAAGAAGCGAATGGACAGCAAAACCAAACATGGCCGTACTAAAGATATGCGCAAGAAAGTTATTGACTAAAATCAAATCAAACGAGAAGCAATCTTGCAACCTCGGAACTAAACGAGAATAATGTGCCATTATCCTAAATTAGAGCTATTCGAATTTAAGCTCATCACCCACCGTCATATCCGGAACAATATATGTGTAAATTAAGCTGGTCCATTTCTGCCGTACTTCTAATTGCATTAATCGCAATGAGCTATAAGTTTATTGTAGTTGGCTCAGTAGAGCCCAGTGATGATGGGCGCCAGCTATTAGTACTTGAACCCACTGAACGTAATTTTGTACTAGCTGAAATGCGCACATTCCTATCCAGTGTTCAGGCAATTACGGATGGTATTAGCAAAGAAGATATGACTCAAGTAGCAGAAGCTGCTCTCATGGTAGGCAATCAGGCGCAAAAAATAATGCCTGGTTCACTCATAGGCAAACTACCCTTACCCTTCAAAAAACTCGGTGGTGATACCCATAATAAATTTGATGAGTTAGCGCTTAATGCAGAACAGCTAGGCGATCCTGATCACAGCCTGAGGCAGCTTACTGAATTATTAAATAATTGCGTCGAATGTCATTCAATATATAAAATTGACGCTGCACAAATCAATTAACACTCACTATCTTTGATTCTATAAGATGATATTTCACAAACAACCATGATGTTATGGACTTTGGTTTTACCGACCTTTTAACACTACTGGGATCGCTTGGACTCTTCCTTTACGGGATGAAAGTTATGAGTGATTCTTTAGTGATGTTGGCTGGCGACCGGATGCGAAGCATTCTCGCTTCTACTACCTCAAACCGATTTTTTGCCTTATTAACCGGTTTTTTTATTACCGCCGTAATTCAATCTTCTTCTGCAACAACTCTAATGGTGGTCAGCTTTGTTAATGCCAGTTTACTGACGCTCACCGAAGCCGTCGGCATCATTATGGGCGCCAATATTGGCACAACAGTAACCGCCTGGTTAATTACTATTCTCGGCTTTAAAGTAAAAATGAGTGCCATTGCACTGCCACTGGTCGCGGCTGGATTTTTACTGACAATTTCAAAAAACGAAAAAGCCAGGCAGTGGGGGTATTTTACTGTTGGCTTTGCCCTGCTGTTCATTGGTTTACAGTTTCTGAAAGAGTCAGTACCAAATATTGGCGATCATCCTGAGGCTCTAGCCTTTCTGGCTGAATACACCTCCAGAGGGTTTCTGTCGATACTTATGTTCCTGGTTATCGGAACAATATTGACGCTCGTTATACAATCATCCAGCGCCGCCATGGCGCTGACACTGTTGATGTGTTTTGAAGGCTGGATTGCTTTTGATATAGCCGCAGCGATGGTTGTAGGTCAGAACATAGGCACAACCATCACCGCTAACCTTGCCGCCATAATTGGTAACTATCACGCCAAGCGCGCAGCACGAGCACATCTGATTTTTAATGTCCTTGGCTCCATCTGGATCTTAATACTGTTCTACCCTTTTCTTCGCGCAGTGGGACAAGTAGTTGAACAGATCGAGGGGGTTTCACCATTTTTGAACGCTGCAGCTGTTCCAGTCGCTATTTCAATTTTTCACACCGTCTTTAATATTTTAAACGCCGTTATACTGATTGGATTTATAAAAATTATTGTTAATCTGGCGGAACGCATGGTTCCCGCTGTTGAAGAAAAAGAAGTGGAAATTGATCAGCCACAGTTTCTAACTGAATCATCATTGAAATACAGTCAAACGGGTATCAAGGCATTGACTGATGAATCAGTTCGATTGCTCGAAAATGCTGCCTACAAAATTTTTGCCCATGGCCTTGGTGTGCATCGGCATGACCTTGAATCTGAGCAGGACATGTTGAAATTCCTCAACATATCACCCAAGACCATCAGGATAGATATTGACCTGGTTTACGCCACGCAAATCAAAATCATCTACAGCCGGATTCTTGATTATGCGACCAGGCTACAAAAACAGACCAAGCCCACGCATGAACAAATCGAGACTATTCGCAACATTTTGGTCGCGGACAGACTGCTGGTACAGATAGTCAAACGAATGAAACCATTGCAGGAGAACCTTGAGCGTTACATGGCTTCCGATAATGAAACACTCCGCCGAGAGTACAACGTATTAAGACGGCGTATACTCAAAGTAGTTCGTGAAATAAAACGCATCGGTCCAGCCGAGAATCTGGAAGAGCACCTCGATAAAATCAACAAACAAAGAAGCAAAGCCGAAAAAATGGATGTACTGTTAACTGGTCATGTTGAAGAACTGCTGGCTAATGGTGACATCACCGACGAAATGGCCAGCTCCTTAATCAACGATAGTTCTAATGCCGCAAGAATTACCAAGAACCTGATCGACATCGCTGTGATTCTTTACAAACCAGAAGACAAACTTATCGAAAGTATTGATGAGCAGAATGCAGAAGATTATCATGCATAAACGAACTTAAACTGTTAGCCGCTTTTATTACTTTCATACCACTCAAGAAGATCAGGCACCGCTGCTGGTTTAATACTAACGTCAACCAGTATGAAACGTAAATTTCAATATAATTTAAAATCACCAAGTTTTTGAGAACGCAACTTATTATCAAACAATTTGTCGACATTCTTTACTACTCACTGATTCTTATTATCATTCACGCATGGGTTTTCCTTCTTTATGTAACAAACATCACATCTAATAAGTAACAATTATCACGCAATATTTGTAACATCTATCACATATAATTTTCTTGCGAAAATTTTTCAAAAATAATGACGGGATAATTAACATATTTGCTTAACTTTACCCATATTTACTTACAAAAAAATTCATTTAATCATCTAAAACCTCGGTATCACTGTGCATCTTATAATTTGGCACGATTACTGCTCTACGTAACAGCAGACGCACTAAATGCGTATACATCAACTTTATTAAACAATGGAAATGAGGATTTTATAAATGAATAAATCACTAGTAGCACTTGCAGTAGTAACAGCAGCATCATTCATGTCGAGCACTGCCTTTGCAGGCAAATACAGTATGCCATCTCTTTCTAACCCAAACCCAGCGCCCTTGACTGTAACTAATTCAATTTCTGAAGTTAATGGTCATGTTGGTGGTTTTGTAGATTCCGCTGGCAATGTTAATGGTGACATGATGAACCCTGACAATGTAACCATTCTTTACCCTGTTGCAGGCGTTGTTAATGCCACTGTTACAGATATGCGCACAGGTGTAACTATAGGCACAGTAGCAGAAACAGGCGACATTGCCGCCACAGTAAAATTTCCTACTAGCTTCTTTGGTCTGATGGGTGACTGGAGCGCACTGCCAGAAACTATGGCATGGACTATGGATGATTTTGCTATGAACCTTAATGGTTCAACCTTTAATTTTGCAGAAGAATTAACTGGTCGTGCTTTTCCACACCTAGGCCCTGTTGAAAACCCAATGGTTACTGGCACAATGGCTCTACGCATGGCTGGTTGTGCAGGCGTCCGCGAAGTAAGTGGCGAAGGTGATTACGCTGGTCAAGTTGGCACTCTGTGCATGAACGGCACATTTACTTTTGACCAGAACTTCAATGGTGTTGGTGTATCAAATTGCACTGTTGCACTACATACACCAATTCAATAAGAAAGACAGATTTATTGTTCTCTTAGAACATAAATTAAAATCAGAAGTCAAAAGAGGTGAGCAATGCTCGCCTCTTTTTTTTCATACTAAATTCAGGTTAAGCAATAATAAAATATAAGTCCTCAACAGACTATCTAAACAACTTCTACTTTCATACCTACTTGCAGCAACCCTGCTCCATCAGCAACCGCGTTCTGTCCAAAAAATACTTTGTGATCTCGTTTCCGATAATTCACCAGAGTCATTATTGGCTCTTTACATCGTTCAGCAGTGTTTATATCTACATTAGGAATAGTACAACGACTACAAGGCTTAACAATGCGTAAAGTAATACCGCCCACTTTTAACTGTTTCCAGTCATCTTCCGCAAATGCTTCACAACCACTAATAACAATATTGGGACGAAAACGTGCCATGGGAATATCTTCATGCAGACGTGAATTCAAATCATCCAGTGAAGCTTGTGAGGTTAGTAGAATAGGAAATCCATCACTGAAGGCTGTCTGATCTTTAGGCTGCGCAAATGTCTGATCAACAATGCGTATTTCATCATCAGGAAAATAAACCAGACGACATTCCAGACCAAGAAATTGCGACAACCATTTCGCGGCTTCGTCACCAGCATCACGCGCATTGCAGTAATCATCCCAAACTTTTACACGGCGTGTTATGAGATTTTCTGGAACAACTATTTTTAGTTCCGTCATACCTGGTGCATTGATTGACAGACCGCAATCTATTTCGGGGTTGATCAGTTCGGGCTGAATTAAACACAGGCGTGCGACTGTGCGCTGGGTTAGCATTTCGCCCTGATGATCAATCACCATCCATCGACGATCGTACTTTAGACCACCCATGTGCATGTTTGATGCTTTCAATTGTACCTGTCGCATGGATTTGACTGGGTAGATGGCGAGTTCAGATATAATTAAATTAGTCATTATTTGCCCATATTACAATACGACCGATGCCATGTTTCATTTTGGCCGAATCCATTTTCCTGTATGAGCAGGGCTTCAATGAATACGATTGACGACAAACATATCACTTACACTTACCTCTTGTTTACAATCGGCATAAATCGCCATATATGCTACTATTCGAGCGGTTATTATCTTTCTATACCGAACGAATTGTTATATTAGGCTTATCTAATGGAAAACAAACCATTACTAAAATCTGATGCCAGTATTTCTGCGCACAGCCAGTTATATAAACTTTACCCTGAACTAGAGGGTGAACATAATCCTGAATGGATCGCCATTCTTGATCGCGTCCAATTAGCTGAAGGTTGCAGCAACACTATACTCGCCGCCACAGGCTCATTATGCATGGGCTTTATGTTACTGCTCGATGGCACTATACGCGTCTATCAGGATGCGGACGATGGCCGTGAAACAACTTTATACAGGATCAATCCCGGTGACATTTGCCTGATGAGCCTGAATAGCCTGCTTCACAATAAACCTTTTCGAGCCAATGCCAAAGCAGAAAGTAATGTAAGAATGTTGATGATGAGCGCGCCTGACTTTCATAAAGCGATGGGGGCTTCTGAAATCTTCCGCACACTGATGCTAACCAGTTTGGTTGACACTATGTGCTCAATGGTTGGCTCGTTTTATGATACTGCTTTTGAGCCTCTTGATATGCGACTCGCCTGTCTGTTAGGACGCCTATTTGAACGATCAGGCACCGATGCGCTCACCATAACACATCAGGAATTATCACAGGAACTGGGCACATCAAGAGAAGTGATTAGTCGCTTACTGAAAAAGCTCGAGCTCCAGCAATGTGTTGTACTAAAACGCGGTCAAATTCTTATTGGTGACAATAAAAACCTGCCTGGTTTATCTACTGAATAAGTTAGAAAATATTTACTGCTGACGCCCGCATCACAATCTATTATTTCAATCGTTACTCTTACGACACACATCCAGTTGGCGCTTCATTTCCCCAAGACCTAGTTCTCTGGCATATTCTATATTACGCTCAGGAATGGCTTCAGCATCAGGATGATGTTTTATCGCCTGTTCCATACTGGCCTCCCTGATGAGATGCAGCATGGGATAAGGTGAGCGGTTAGTGTAATTAGCGGCATCATCCTGTTCAGCACCGGCAAAACAGTAATCGGGATGGAAACTGGCGAATTGATAAATACCTTCATAGTCCTGATCGGCAATCAGCTTTTCGCCTAACTCGACCAGATCCAGATAGTCTTCAAAATCCTGAAAACCTTCAGTAAAGATTAACAGCGTGGTTTCGGTGTTGTCATTTTCATCGAGATGACCACATTCATCGATCATGGCCTGCAATGCAGGCTCCAGATCGGTGCTGTGGTTCACGCTGTAACGAATGCTTTCACGTTCCATTTCGCGTTTTGCGAATGGGCAAAAGTTGTGCCCGATTATGATATTTTTAACCCAGCATTGCGTTTGATCAATAACGTTCTGATCACTGCTGCCTGGATTATCGCTCATTTCGATGCTGCCCCTTATCGAGCAGCACGTGCTGCTGCTTCACTCTCGCCCTGGCTGCGTAGATACTCCTCATAACTACCAGAGAAGTTAACCAGACCAGTGGGTGTCAGTTCAATAATACGCGTTGCCAGTGATGAGACGAACTCACGGTCATGACTAACGAACAATAATGTACCGTCGTAATTTTCCAGCGCGAGGTTGAGTGATTCAATCGATTCCATATCAAGGTGATTGGTCGGCTCGTCCATCAACAGCACATTGGGTTTTTGCAGCATCAGTTTGCCGAACAACATACGTCCTTGCTCACCACCGGAAATGATTTTCACGGATTTTTTGATGTCATCCTGTGAGAACAATAAACGACCCAGAACACTGCGTACGGCCTGTTCGTCGTCACTGGGTTTTTTCCATTGACTCATCCAGTCGAACAGGGACAGGTCTTTTTCAAAATCAGCGGAATGATCCTGTGCATAACTGCCCAGTTGAGCATTCTCTGACCATTTCACAGTGCCAGCATCGACTTCGAGATCACCTAACAAGGTGCGCAACAACGTAGTTTTACCAATACCATTGGGTCCGATGATAGCAACGCGCTCACCGACTTCAATCATCAGGTTCAATTTTTCAAATAATGGCTTTTCATTATCGTAATGTTTTTTCAGGCCGTCTACTTCCAGCGCAAGACGGAACAATTTTTTGTCCTGCTCAAAACGAATAAAGGGATTAACACGACTCGATGGTTTAATCGTAGTCAGCTCAATTTTATCGAGCTGCTTGGCACGTGATGTCGCCTGTTTCGCCTTGGAAGCATTGGCAGAGAAGCGGCTGACAAAACTCTGTAATTCGGCAATTTTGACTTTTTTCTTATCGTTTTCAGACTGCATTCTTTCGCGCACGCCGGTGGCGGCAATCATGTATTCATCATAGTTGCCCGGGAACAGACACAGTTCGCCGTAATCCAGATCGGCCATGTGTGTGCAAACACTGTTCAGGAAGTGACGGTCATGCGAGATGATGATCATGGTGCTCTTGCGCTGGTTGATGATGTCTTCCAGCCAGCGAATGGTGTTGATGTCGAGGTTATTGGTCGGCTCGTCGAGCAGCAAAATATCGGGATCAGAAAACAGGGCCTGCGCCAGCAATACGCGCAGTTTCCAGCCAGGAGCAACCTCGCTCATCGGACCATTGTGCTGTTCTAATGGAATATCCAGACCTAAGAGCAATTCACCTGCGCGAGATTCAGCGGTGTAACCGTCCATTTCGGCAAAATGCACTTCCAGATCAGCCACTTTCATGCCATCTTCTTCGGTCATTTCTGGCAGACCATAAATACGGTCACGTTCCTGTTTCACTTCCCAGAGCTCTTCATGACCCATGATCACGGTATCGATGACGGAAAAATCTTCGTAAGCGAACTGATCCTGACGCAATTTACCGACACGTTGGTTCACATCCACTGAAACCACACCCGCCGTTGGCACCAGGTCGCCTCCGAGGATTTTCATAAAAGTGGACTTACCACAACCATTAGCGCCGATCAGGCCGTAGCGATTGCCTTCGCCAAATTTAACGGAAATGTTTTCAAATAGCGGCTTAGCGCCGAATTGCATGGTGATATTTGCTGTAGTAATCAAGAGTCTGTACCGAGAGTATTCTGAAAAGCAGAGTATTATCTCATATTTATGCCAGTAGCTGTGGCTAAGATGATGAACTGTTGCAGTAAAGGACCTAATAAGGCGTAGTTAGTTCAATGCCGGCATAAGCCGAGGTGGCGCTGTCATCAAACCGGACACCGACTTTCCCCGAAGGTCATTTCATTAAGCGCCCAGCTGCATGATCATACTAGATGATACAACCTGTACCCGTGCCACCCGCTCTGCCAGCCATTCAGCCCTGGCTGTGGAGCGAGAGTAAGCGCCACAAGCAACCTAGCTTCTGTACCACACAAACAAAAAAGGCTTGGCGATTAGACCAGGCCTTTTTTCAGGACAAAAGCTCACTCACCTCATCCGTGATTATTACTAACCAGCGCTTGTAATTTACTTACAGGCGAGACGAGGTCATTTCAATTTTGTACGCTGCATGACATGCGACACAATTATTCATCAACTCTGAAAGTTGTCGAAGACTGTGTTCTGGATCGCCTAATTGTTCTGCATGAAGTGCTAGCTCATCAAATTTACTGTGCGTATCAAAACCTAATGTCTTAAATTCAACGGGAAGTTTCCCCATTAATGTGCCAGGCACAGCCGCTTGAGCAGCTTTACCCACTGTTCGTGCAGATTCAGCAACAAGCTTCATATCACCCTCATTGACACCTATGGTTATTTTCTGAACACTTTCCAGAAACATTCTCATTTCTCCTAAAACCAGATCTCTTTCTCCGCCATTAATATGTATGGCAATACGTCCATCGGTACTTTCTGAAACACTACCCTGGAAAATAAATTTATAAATACCCCCTGCGATGATTAGCAGCAGGAACGCAATAATTATTGGGCATTTTTTACTCATAACGTTATCTCTTAAATGTTTTATTAATCTAGCATATTAAAGTGCCGGGGCTATAACCCCGGAACAAATACTTCAACTACATGAACCACCTTCGGGCACACCCATCTTTTTAAGAATCGTAGCCAGCGGGCAAAGGTTGGTCAGGCCACTCTGCGCCAGATTTGCACCTACAAAAATCGTAAGAGCTACCCAATTCGGATGCACATAGTGGGTGAGTGCAAGACTCAACAGGATCATTAAACCAGCAAATAGCCGTACAAATTTATCGACAGTCATAATTAACTCCGTACCTTATAGGTTTCATTAAAATTGGTAAGCGATCTGTGCATAGACAATATCCTGCTCAATACTTATCTTGTTTGCAGATGTACTGGAAGCAACCTCGTTCTCGAAAGCATGGGTATAGGACAGGGAACCTGAAACTTTTTTGCTGATCTGGCGTGTTGCACCCAGAGACACGTGCAATTCAGGGATCGCTAATGAGCCAATATTCTGGTCCACATCTTCCGGTCCAATAGGCGATTTTCCATAGTTCACACCGAAACGTAGATCAGTTTCGGCACTGACCTGTTTCTGTATGCCCAGCGAATAGACCATTTGATCATCCCAGCCGAAATTTAGCGATGGCGGAATGCTGCCGGTAAAACCCGCAGGTCTACCAATATCAACCGAACCCATGGTGTCGCTGAAATCGATCCATTTAGCATCTATCTCTACCAGTAAACCTGACGTCGATTTATATGCCACACCTAAACTCAGCTGTTGCGGAACATCCAGATCTACGGTGATTTTACCGCCTGAGGTGGTAGCGCTGGAGGCGGTATTGAACTCGTGCTCACTGACGTCTGTTTTACTGACCCAGGACACACCCATCTGCCATTGCTCATTTATATGATAGATAGCACCCAGGGTTGCACCAAAGCCAAACTGCTGGTTTTGCGGAAAGCTAAACATGGCATTGCTGATCGCCAGGCTCTGATAACCGATATTGATCGATGCACCCACTGACAGATCGTCACTGACTTTGTAGGCCATGCTGGGCGACAGCTTGAAAAAACCCTTGGTGGTCACGAACGACTGATTACCGGGTGCCGCTGGTGCGACATCGGAAAAATCCACGCCAAAGCCGGCCTGCGCAGCCAGACCTAAACCAAGAAAAAGCTGATCGCTGACTTTAAAAGCCACTGAACCCGAAGGTAAAAAGAACAAGTTGGAATCACTGGTGACCCCATTGACTTCTCGCGGAGGTTTCATGAAACCCGGGCTAAGATCGAAGCGCACTTCCTCCATACCCAGTTCCGCAATGCCTGCTGGATTAACAAAGAGGGTCGCTGAATCTTGTGGTGCGGCAACAACAGCCCCGCCCATGCCCCACTGGATAGCGGTCACACCTAATAGCTGATCACCATTTGTAGCGTGAGAGGCTAGCGGGAGACCAAGCGTAACGGCAGCTAAAACTGCTTTTGCATTGAATTGAATTGACATCGTGTTTCTCCAGAATATCTATTTAAGTTGAAAATCGAATTAACGCAGCAAATTGGAAAGACCTGGCTGGCTACGGAAAGTGGCATGGCATGACACGCATCCTGAAGTAATTGGTCCGACAAATGATGCGGCTTGTGCCATGTCACCCGCATCGGCGGCACTAGCCAGTTTTTTAGCATTGCCCTCAACACTGTCATTGAATCCTTCAAGGATGGCCAAACGATCATCATTCACATTTTCCAGACCCAAATAAGGCAGAAGCCCACCAACAGGAATTCTATGGTTAGCCAGACGCCGTGCACTGTCCGCTACCTGTTCTTTATTTTCAGTCATGATGCCTGAAACCATGCTCTGGTAATCGGCTAAAACTTCAGTCATCACCTGACGCAAGGTCGCTGTATCGCTATAACGGGAATGCTGCGCCAGTATTTTCATCAGCGATTGCTTGGTTTTGGGTGATAGCACCTTAACCTTTGCTTGCAGTTCCGGTTTCATCAACATCATCTGATGCTGCATAATTTTTTGCAGTTCCTGCATCTTCTGCGGATCGGGTTTGGCTTCAGCGGCAACCGCTGAGCCACTGATAAGAAACGCCGCCGCAAGAGACACAAAATATTTTCCGCAAATGGCAGGTAGCGTTTTAGGGAATTTGTTTGTCTGACTATGTTGGTATACCATCTATTTTAATCCTCTGCATGTTGTCACCATCTGTTAGGTCTATACAAATGGCATAGCGAAAAAATAATAACGCTATGACTGAAGTGTAAGGAAGTTGTTTATCGCGTTGTTTGCGCAACAGTAACAAGATGTAATGAAATTGTTTCAGAATTGTATCAATACTCAAAATTGACAGGTAACCCTATGAGCGCCCTACGACAAAGGCTGTTGGTGGTAGATGACGAGCCCAAGCTCAGGCAGCTGCTAAAGAAATACCTTTCGCAAGAAGGCTTTGTTGTGGAAGCGGTCGAAGATGGCGTTGCGATGGATCGATATCTTGCCAACCATGAGGTTGATCTTGTTATCCTCGACCTTATGCTTCCAGGTGAAGACGGCCTTTCCATTGGACGTCGTTTATACCATCAGAAAAACCTGCCAATCATTATCCTCTCCGCGCGAGGCGAAGAACTTGATCGAATCGTCGGCCTTGAGATGGGCGCTGATGATTATCTCACCAAACCCTTCAACCCAAGAGAACTTCTGGCCAGAATTCGCTCGGTATTACGCCGACAGGCACCGGACAGCCAGCCCATTTCCAAAGAGGCCCATATCCTTACGTTTGGCCCATTTTGCCTGGATGTGGAAAAACACCAGCTCAGCAAAGATCATCAGGAGATTCCTATCACTACAGGTGAGTTCACTCTTTTGTGCACCTTTCTGGAACATGCCAACCGCGTCATTGACCGCGATACCCTGTTGGAACTAACTAAAGGTTACGACCGTGACCCGCTCGATCGCAGTATCGATATCTGTGTCGGTCGTTTACGCAAAAAGATTGAAGCTGATCCATCCAAACCCGTTTATCTGCGCACGATTTGGGGTGCCGGATACCTGTTTTCAACGGAAAACTAACTAAACGCATCATGTCTATTTTCAAATTTCAGAGTTTTTTATGGAAAGTGCTCTCTACCATCGGCATCGTATCGATTATATTTCTGCTGATTATGTTATCAACACTGGCCTACTATATGGTGCTCCCGCTTGGACATCGAGCCACTGATGACCTGGCCAGCATTATGTCTCATGCGGCGGAGAGATGGGATAGCCTGCCCTCTGTTGAGCGAGCGGCATTCGCCGAAAAAATGCTGCAAAAACACGACCTCGTATTAACCAGTGCAGAGGCGAATTTACCTGACTCATCAAGCATGCTGCCTTACCTTTATTTTCTTGAAGCATCACTGAAAAATCAATTGGGAACAGCCATTACCATCAAGACCAGCCGGGGCATGGATGATAATGAGTGGTTCTGGATTGATATCCCGGTATCAAACGAAATATTACGCTTTGGATTTTCACGCGCCCGTATCGGCGTCGAACCATCAACCGCATTCTTTGTTCTTCTGTTCACGGGAATTTTTCTAACCGTTCTCACCGCAGTCATACTGACGCGACGCCTGACCATTCCAATAGATCGCCTTTACCACGCAGCACAACTTGTCGGCAAAGGGCACTGGCCCGACCCCGTTAAAGAAGAAGGTCCGGAAGAACTGATCGTTCTTGCCCGTGGATTTAATCGCATGAATATTCAGGTGAAAGAGTTGCTAGCCAACCGCACGACTTTGTTAGCGGGTATAGCGCACGACCTGCGAACGCCTCTCACCCAGATTCAATTAGCCTTATCCATGTTACCCAATGAAGGCGGTGACCGGGATTTAATGAACAGTATTCATGGTGACCTGGAAGTAATTAATCGCCTCATTGGCGAAACATTAAGCATCAGCCTTGAGCTAGCAGAAGAAGAACTGGTGCTAACAGATATCGATCTGGAACTGGACAATATAATAAAAAATATTCAAACCAATGGGGTAGACATCGAATGGTCGCGTGGTAAGCCATGCCGTAGGATGTTACAACCTCTGGCGCTACGCAGAATCCTGACAAATCTACTGGTAAACGCCCTGCGTTATGGCGATGGCAAGCCCATTAACGTCTGCTATGAATGCCAGAAAGAAACCATTATCATCCAGATCATGGACAGCGGCCCGGGCATTCCTGATGAACATCTAGAGGCCGTATTTCGACCCTTTTTTCGACTGGAGAAGTCTCGCGGCAGTGAAACTGGCGGCAGTGGACTGGGGCTTGCTATAGTTCGGCAACTGGCCGATGCACACGGCTGGACAGTAGAATTGATACCGCGTCCCGAAGGTGGAACAAAAGCGGTGCTGACTATTCCCTGTGACCAGTAAAAGGTTTTTAACCTGTGCTTTCATCAAGCCACTAAAAACTCAATATGACGTACTTAGTTCAATGCCCGCGTAGGCGGAAGTATCATTTTCATCAAACCGGACACCGGCTTTCACTCCCCAGCGCCAGCTGTCGCCCAATGTCATTTCATTGAGAATCCAGCCCAGCTGCCAGGCTGAATAGTGGGGGTCGCCCTGATAAATCAGCTCGGGGCCGTCGTAGCTGTTATCGTCATTTTTTGTCACAAACCGGCCACGCACCCAGTAGGCATTTCGGCCAAAAACGTATTCAAGATTTCCAATCATTTTGAATTTTTCTGAAGTCCGCTTTTCACCTTCGAGCTGAAATTTTAAATTGGTGTCTGAGCCAGCTGAATCGTTGCCAGGATCATCCGGACTGAGACGAGTATCAGAACGAATAACGCCCAGACGGGTATTCCACCAGTAGTCTTCGCCCGAATCATGATAGCCAATAGCCGCCGACAGGGAATTGATACTGGCCTCTATCTCGGTGGCTCCCGCTTCATAAGCATAAGTTTGATAGTCAGCCCACAGGTGCACGACGTAACCTTTTCCCAAATTACTCCTCGGCAGTGGGACTGATGTCCCCAGATATAAATAGTGGGATGAATCATTAGTAACTTCCGCTCCCGTGAGCAAAAGGTTGTCAGCTGCCTGAGCAACCTGAGCATTCAGCATCAACGCAACAGGAAATAGAAACTTATACAATTTGCGCATCTGCCACCTCATCTTCTTCCTGCTCAATAACATCAACCAGTTTGTATACATACAAGGTCGCACTCGGGCTTTCCAGCATCTCCACCAGTTCAGTCTGCCTGATCAAATCCGGTTGTGGCATTCGCGAATAGGTACTAAAAACCAGCACTTCATTTTCACGTAACGGCACAAAGGTAATCACGATGGAACCGTGAGAGTGTACATCGTGCGCAATCAGGCCCATCGCAACTTTATCTTCGGATTCAGCATCATAGTGATAACGCACCGCCCCCCAGAAGTCTGCACGCACCTGTTTAATAATCTGCTGTTTCTTGAATTTCTTAACCAGCCATTCAAAAGGCGTTAACGACTGCTCGGTCAAATGATGCAAGGTCCACTGCAAGTCAGAACCATATAAAAACAAATCCAGTTCATCCTGGTTGTCTTCTTTGTCCCAGTCAAAATGACAACCAACACCTTTAAGATAACGTTCACCCTGATCATTCGGTGGCGACATTAGCTTGGCCGCGACCACACCGTGAAAATTCATTTCGCCACTGGGCAGGGCAATCTGCCCCAAGATAGACTGGCCTGCCTCCAGCGTTTCCGGAAATGCACCGTAAAACTTACAGCCGGATGATGAAATATTATCGACTGTAACGTAGGTTATTTCTTCTCCCACGGTGACCCTTGAAGGCAAATTAATCGGAAAGCGATATTCGTTGCGTTTAAAACGGCTGACATTCTTTGTAAAACTTAATAGCGAAAACGCAATGCCACTATTAATCAGCGCCCAGATCACATTGGCGATGACACCTTCGATTGGCAGATAGCCATAAAAATAATAAAGCAGGCAGCCTAATGGGATCGCAAAAACGTTAAAGCCGATAACCAGAAGCTGCGGCATCAACATGCGCTTATTGACCTGGTTCTGGCTCAGGCTTTTGTCAGTAACTTTAAAACCATCCTTAGTGCCAAACCACGCCAGCGTCGCCCAGGCAAAAGCAAAGAACCGACCGAAGTTATATTGCTCGATATAAAACATTTTCCCGTAACCACGGCCGACCTCTTCAAACACCAGGAAACTCAGCAGGTAAAAAGGAATAAAATGCATCAGAAATTCTGAATTGATCGCATCAATCGGCATGACTCCGGTAAACAATACAATCGCCGGCGAAATATAAAACAGGCCTTTTTGCCAGCCATCAAAATAAGTCAGCACCGATGCCAGATAATTTAAACGCTGCGCAAAGGTTAAGCCCCTGGCAGTTAAAATACCCTCCATCTTCCAGACCTGCATCGCGCCCTGCCCCCAGCGAACACGCTGGCTCAAAAAAGGTGCCAGCGTCGAAGGCGCAACCCCGTAGGCCATGGACTGCTGCATATAAATCGAACGATAACCTTTTTTATGCAGGCGTATAGAGGTGTGCAGGTCCTCGGTGAGCGTGCCGGTAGCAAAACCGCCAATCGAATCCAGCGCGGTTCTTCTAACAATGGCGCAACTACCGCAGAAAAAAGCAGCGTTCCAGTAATCCTTGCCGCGCTGAATCACCCGGAAGAACAAAGACTGCTCGGTCCAGACACGTTTGTTGCCCTTGCCCTGGCGATGCTGGTAAGAATCAAGATTATAAAAATCCTGCGGCGTCTGTACGAACGCGACATTATCATCAGCAAAGTAGCCGATGGTATTGGTGATGAAGTTACGCTGCGGACAGTGGTCTGCATCGAAGATCGCAATGAAATCACCGTCGCTGTGCTCATAGGCATAATTCAGATTGCCCGCCTTGGCATGTTCGTTATTACCACGCGCCAGATAACGCACACCGTATTGCTCGGCCAGCGCCTTCATCTCAGGCCGGTTACCATCATCCAGCACCCAGGTGACATGATCGTAATCCATGTTCTTTGCTGCGATGATCGTCTTCCTCATCAGATCAACCGATTCGTTGATCGTCGGAATATAAACATCCACGGTTTTGCCTTCGATGACTGGCATGGGGTCACGCCGGGTCAGGCGGGAAACCATAAAAACATGCAAAGCCGAACCAATTAGTCCGTATACTTCTGCTACGTATAACGAAATAGAGAAAAACATGGCTTCTTGATTGAATGAACCCAGTCGCCACACCAGATACCAGATTGCAACCATAAAAAAGGTTACCACCAGCAACCTTCGATAGGGCCCAAGGGGAATATAAGAAGTTTCAGCCATTTGAATTATGCAATTTAACGTTTCTTTTTTTATATTTTATTTAGTTATATAACGCCAATATATAGTTTTTCGTCTTTAAATAATACATGAATAAAAACAATGACATCTTAAGCCAGGCCTTTGCCGAACTGACCCCTGACCACATACTGGACGCGATTGAAGCGACCGGTATCGATTGCGACGGTCGTTTCCTGGCACTGAACAGTTACGAAAACCGCGTCTACCAGATCGGCGTCGAAGACGACAAACCCATCGTTGCCAAGTTTTATCGCCCGCACCGCTGGAGTGATCAAGCCATCATCGAAGAACACCAGTTCACCCTCGATCTGGCCGAACAGGAAATCCCGGTGATCGCGCCCATCAAAAATGAACACGGCGAAACTTTATTCAAACACGGCCTTTACCGCTTTGCGCTTTACCCCTGCCGAGGTGGACGCGCCCCCGAACTCGACAATCCCGAGCACCTTGAGCAGCTGGGGCGCTTTATCGGCCGCATTCACGCACTCGGTGCGACCAGACCATTCGAGCACAGAACCACGCTCAACATCGACACCATGGCGGTAAAACCGCGCGCGTTTCTGCTTGAAAATAATTTCATCCCCGAATATCTGCTGGAAGCTTATACCTCGGTCACGCGAGGACTCATCGAACAGATCGAATATCGTTTTAAACAGGCAGGCAATGTCAGTTACATCCGCCTGCACGGCGACTGCCACCCCAGCAATATTTTATGGACCGACAACGGCCCGCATATCGTCGACTTCGACGACGCCCGCACCGGCCCCGCGATTCAGGATCTCTGGATGTTTTTATCCGGTGATCGTTTTTACATGACCGAAAGGCTGGCGGATTTACTCGAAGGTTATACCCAGTTTTACGATTTCAATCCCGCCGAGCTTCATCTGGTTGAAGCTTTGAGAACGCTGCGCATTATTCACTATTCATCATGGATTGCATCGCGTTGGGATGACCCGGCGTTTCCGCTTGCGTTTCCGTGGTTCAACGAGACACGCTACTGGGAGGATCATGTTTTGTCGTTGCGGGAGCAGGCGGCATTGTTGAATGAAGCGCCGTTGGTTTGGGATTAAGCGTAGTCTGGATGAAGTGCAACGTAATCCTTGGTAAACTGGCAACACTTACATCAGGACAACTCCCGGATTCCGCTATGCTTCATCCGGGCTACAATAATAAAATTATGATGAGATATCTGTTAAGTATTATTCTGTTGACCGAAATCTATTTCGTGACTGCGTGCTCTGAACCGCAGGAAGCTGCTGTCTCGATTGCTCCTACGATGACCTACGGCATCTCTGAAGAGGCGACAAAAAAGCCTGACGCAAGTATTACCCATGATGATGACTGGACTGTTGTTTCCCGGATGGAGAAGGGTGATCGCGTGTACTGGTTTGTTGCGCCGGATGTAAATAAAGTCTCACCTGCATTATTCAAGAAGACAATTCATCTTGATGATAAAAACAGAAAGGAAACCATAACCGTGAGCAATTGCGAAGCGCCCAAACAGGCATGCGATGATCTCATGGAGAAATTCAAAACTCTGAGCGAGAAATATAAGTGAGTTTTCTCATTCCCACGCTTCCGCATGGGAATGAGAGCATTTTCAACATAAATCAGTCTTCGTCCCGCACTGTTTCAGGCAGGGTATATTCAGTGCTTTGCAGCAGGCGCTGCATATAGATAAAACCACCGTGCGGACGATTAATCTCCGCAATGTCAAAAATATATTCAAAAATATCATCAGCCTGTGATTCTTCAACTACAACTGTAAGCATTTCCTTTTCACTTTGCTCTCCAACACCGCGATATTTTGCAGGCGTTAACTTACCCATGCCTCGTGCGTAATTAAAGTTGGCTGTGGTCAGTAACTTTTCATGCATGAGTTTATCAACCACATCCAGTGACGTACCTTTCGGCAAAATAGCGGTGATCAATTTTGCTTCTTTTAGTGATTCCATTGGATTACTTCACCAGCTTTTCAATCATTTCTTCGGGTACGTAGGTCGCAGCCCTTTCTAATTGCGTGACGTACATAAACCCCATGCCCGGTGTATCCATTTGTCCTGCCAGATACATTTTTTCAAAAATTCGATCCTTCTGGTCATTGGCGACCATAATCGTGATCACTTCTTTTTCTGCTTCTATGGTTAAACCGAGAATACCAAGACGTTCTCGCACACCAGTGCCGCGACCATAGTAGATTGTCGCGCCCTGTGCGCCACCTTCCTGTGCAGCTTTGACAACTTCATCAGCCAGCCCCTTCTGCACTACGCAGGTAATCAATGAGGCATCGGTCAGAACAACCATTTCTCTTTGTGGCATTTTTATGCTCCCACAGCTTCTGGCTGTAATTTTTTACGTTTACGTTTTACTTTCATATTGATCCATATGCCCGTCGCCTGCACCGCAATAATTGGCCCTATGGATGCCATCGACAAAATACCAAAACCTTCTATCGCATTCGCTGCATTGGCAAAACCCAGGCCCATCGACAGGACCAGTGGCACAGTTACCGGGCCAGTGGTGACACCGGCACTATCCCATGCAATATTGACGTACTCTTCTGATGATAAATAGGTGAGCACAATGGCCACCAGATAAAACGAAATTAACAGGTAGGCAATTTGTATATCGAAGACAATTTTCGCCACACCGAGCGCGATGCCGCAACCGACACCAAAGGATACTGCGTACATCAAGGTCGATTTTTTAAAGGCACCGTTGGTGAGTTGTTCGACGGTAATACCGAGGGCGTTGAGCGCGGGCTCCGCCAGCGTTGCCCCCAGACCCAGTGCCCAGGCAAAGAACAGGGCAATAAGAATACCCAGAGAAAAGAAATACAGTGGTGAGCCTTCGACGCTGCTGACCTGTGAAAAGGCCGCCGGAATAAATCCACCGGATTGATTACCTAACTTGGCCAGGCCGTAAGTCAAACCCAGACTAAAAATGATCATGCCGATGACAGCCAGTGAGATGCCGTAAGTGACGATGCCGGCATTATGAATTTTTTCCTTCAACACCAGCTTCATGACGATAACCAGAAAAATAACCAGCGGCACTATCGCACGCAGCCCGCCGATGACTTCGGCATACGGTGTCATGGTGTACCAGGTGGCAACCTCAGTGTTGCTAACACTGGCCGCTGCGATGATCGCTTCCGGCGTGGTCACGTTGTATACGTAGATCGCCAGTAATTCAACGCCGATAATCGGAAATAGCGACGCCAGGGTGACGATTCCAAAACCGGATAATGATGAACTGCCTTTACCCGCCGACGAGGCAATGCCAATTCCCAGCGCCAGCACCAGCGGCACGGTCACTGGGCCGGTAGTCACCGCACCGCAATCCCAGGCAAGGCCCAGTATTTTGGAAAGCTCTTCATTCTGTTGAATATAAATAGTCAGTAATAAAGTAGGCACCAGGGTGGCGTAAATAATTGGCTTCAAACTCCAGCCATACAACAGCCGCACCGTGCCCAACACCGCAGCAGCGCCAACACCGACACCCACCACCAACACCAATTGTTCAGACCATTCATTGAGCAGGGTATAAAGATAAGGCGCCGTCTCTACCTTGACGACTGCGCCAGCGGCTTTCAGTGCGCCAATCGCCGGCTCGGCAAAGGTCACGCCTATCCCCAGTAAAAACGCAATAATGAGTACCACGGGTAAAGATGATTTTGCGGGCAGGGTAGTACCCAGTGATGAGCCGAAAGGCATTAAACCAACTTTCAGGCCCTCCATAAAAAACATCAGACCGACAATGACGGCAAACAAACCGGTAACGATAATCGCGGAGTCGTTCACACCCTGTCTGAGAATGACTAACTGGAAGACCATGAGATACACCGCCAGTGGCACTACGGCCTTGACCTGCTCCATGGTTCGGCTGGTAATGTAGGGCTGTAATAAACGATACACATCAATAGAACGAACTTTGATGTCGGTGACGAGCGCAGCAATCTCCTTGCCTTCCTCATCCCGCTTTACTTCCGGAATCAGGTCGTTATAAGAGATAGTATCGTGATGAGCCGCAGCTTCTTTGAGATATTTTCCGAAACGGATTTCTATAGCCAACTACTGAGCCTCCTTCCAACATCATGTGGCGTCATCTTCACATAATCAGACACAACTTGCATTGACCAAAATCAGCTAAATATAATGTGCGTTCATGCCAACAAGTATTTTCATTTAACGCCCAAAAGGGATAGTATCCATACTCAATTGAAATGAATTTCAAATACATTGAGACGCACCTGATAAATGGACCAAATCGTTAAACAGGATAGCACCCGCACCCAAATGCGTGACAAGGCAAAACAACTACTTCAGGAAATTGAAGTAGAACGTCTACCTAGCCTGCCCAACATCCTGCTGTCTCTACTCAAAACAGTTAACGAATCAAAAATTTCTCGCAAATCATTATCAAATCACATTGATAAGGACCCCGCACTTCGGCTACGGCTACTATCAATATGCCAGCATCGTACTAATTCAACTGATAGTGGTGATACAACCACTCATATACTGCAACAAATCGACGAACACGCATTAAAAAATCTGGCGATCACATCTACCGCACAGCAATATTTTTCTGATGACAATACTCCAGAGCAAATTATTTTTTTAAAACAGCATTGGCGACACGCACTACTCTGCGCTTACATCGCTAAAGCCATTGCCAAAAAATGCCACTATCAATACCCGGAAGAGGCTTATACCGCTGGCCTGCTTCACGATATTGGTCAACTAGTGTTGCATTGTGCATACCCCGATATATACACCACACTCAACACACATAATGATGATGAATCAGCCTTAGACGAGCTGGAGAAAAATGAATTTTCATGCAACCACTTATACCTCGGTGCTGAATTACTCAATCTCTATAATGCTAATTCATTTCTATGCGACTCGATTCTATATCACCACGAACCGATTGATCGAATTATTGACGCACACCCATTGGTCAAAATCATTCACCTTGCCAATCAACTTACCAGCACCGATTTCAATCATTCAGACAATGATATTTTTGACCATGCTGATCAACTTTTTGGCTTTGGGCGATCGACTATTATTGAGATTCTGAGCAACGCAAATGACTATCTAAATAGCTGTACAGTTGAATTTGAAATCGATCTCGATGAGGATAATGATGAAAACAATTTACGTCAGATACAATCCAGAGCCGAGTATGTTCAAGCACAGCTGGATGAACAGATTAAAACCATTAGCCTACTCGATGGCTTGCATCAGCAGCTATCAAGAGTTAATGATGACAATGAGATGTTCACGTCCATAGAACGGTATGTGGAGCTTCTCTTCGGTATCGATAAGAAGATGATTTTTCTATACGATGCTGACAATAAATATATCCACGCTACTGGCAGCAATGATGACCAACACCTTAACGACCTAACTATTCCGCTAAAAGAAAATCGCAGCATCATTACTGACTGCGTACTTGAAAAGAAAGCGCTACACTCCTTTTCTCATCAGTACAATAAACCCAGCATTATTGATCAACAAATATTATCATCGACGTCTAAACAGGGAATGATCTGTCTACCTTTGATCCGCCACCAGGAAATCATTGGTGTACTGACACTAGGCGTTAATAGGCAACAACAAACTACTTTATGGACGCAACTATCACTGCTCAATCACTTTACTCACGAAATAGCACAGACTATTTATTATCGTCGCTCGAACAAGAATAAAACCAGCTCAGACTGGGGCAAGTATGAATCTCATATTCGTGAAGTCATTCATGAAATCAATAACCCCCTGAGCATTATTAATAACTACCTTGAAATATTGAGCCTTAAACTGGATGCTGAAAATCAGGCAAACACTGACATCAAAACCATCAAGAATGAAATTCTTCGTGTCAGCGACATCCTACTACGACTAAAAACACCAAAACCCAGCCTGGTCGCCACCGCAAAAATTGATATCAATGTGCTGATTACAGAACTATCCCATGTCTTCGAAACATCAATTCTAGCTGCTAACAATATCCAATTAAAAACTGAACTTGATCTACACATTTCCCCTATTGATTGTAATGCTAATGCACTTAAGCAGATTTATACAAATTTAATTAAAAATGCCGCAGAGGCACTTCCAGTAAATGGTCAAATAATGGTCTACACTCAGGGACAAGTTAATGTTGATGGTAAGACTTACATTGAAATATCTGTCGCCGACAACGGACCAGGTATTCGGCCCGAGGTACTGAGCCAGTTATTTAAACCGGTTCAAACTGAAAAAGGCAATGGACACTCAGGCATAGGGCTAAGCATCGTTAAAAAACTGGTCGCAGAACTGAACGGTTCTATAAGTTGCAGAAGCAGTAAAAAAGGCACTACTTTTCAAATATTATTGCCTACTAAATGAGACAAAAGCACTACTCTAGAATTGTGCGTAATAAAAATAAGAACAAAGGCCTAATCACCTTTGCGCGGTAGAGTAATAAAATGAGCAAAAAAGAACAACAAAACATCCTCATCGTTGATGACGATCACACCCTTCTTAGCAGTTTAAAAAAGCTGCTAGCTATCCATGGCTACGAAAGCGATAGCGCTGTCGGTGGTGAAGAAGCTATTTGTCAAATCAATCAAAAACAATATGATCTAATTTTGCTTGATCTGCACATGCCTCATGTTAACGGCTATGATGTGATGCAACATATCAGATCCATTAATCAAACACCTGCTGTGGTCATTGTTAGCGGCGAGACCTCGTTCGAAGCTGCACGAAAAGCCTGTACCAACGGCGCTTATGACTTTCTATCCAAACCGTATCAAACTGAAGAATTACTCACTACGGTCAAACATGCACTCAAAGAAAAACATCTCAAGAAACAGAACTTATTAATGCAAAAACAGCTCAAGGAATCTGAGCGCCTGCATCGTTACCTGGTCAATACCTCACCAGATATTATTTATATTCTTGACCCTCATGGTCATTTCACTTTCATCAACGAGCGCATAGAAAACCTGCTGGGTTTTGATATGAAAGAGCTAATTGGCCAGCATTACTCAGTACTGGTTCATCAGGATGATGTTGAACAGGCAAAATATATATTCAATGAACGTCGCATTGGTGAGCGTGCCTCAACCAACATCGAACTTCGTCTTAAGTGCAAAGACAGTGATACGCCCCGGTATTTTGAAAATAAAACTCTGCCCATAGAACTTAGTTCCATGGGTATTTACACCGGTGCGGACAAAAATAATGATTATCTCGGTACCTATGGTGTTGCCCGAGACATTACTGACCGCAAGCAAGCAGAAGAAACCATTACCTTTCAGGCTTATCACGACCTACTAACACGCCTACCTAATCGCGCCTTATTACGCGACCGTTTAAGTCTGGCTATCAGTCACGCCAAACGTGAAGGCGAAATGCTGGCTGTGATGTTTCTTGACCTGGATCGATTTAAGAATATCAACGATAGCCTTGGCCATATGATTGGAGACGAATTATTACAACAAGTCAGCAACCGTCTTAAGGAATGCTTACGTGAGGGTGACACACTGTCGCGTTTTGGTGGTGATGAATTTACTCTGTTGCTGCCAAAAATTAATAATCATAGGGGCAATGTCAGCAAGATTGCCAAAAAAATCACTCATGTATTGAGAACGCCATTTTTCATTGATGATCATGAACTTTATGTCAGCGCCAGCATTGGTATGGCAATTTACCCGCAAGACGGCACCAGCATGGATACATTAATCAAGAATGCCGATATTGCCATGTACCATGTTAAAGGACAGGGGAAAAATGGTTATCAGTTTTACTCTGAGGACATGAATACACCCTATTTCAAAAATCTTGCACTCGATACAGGCATTCACAAAGCGCTGGAAAACGAAGAGTTCATGCTGCTCTATCAGCCGCAGGTTAATGTCAAATCAGGAGAGGTCATTGGCGCAGAAGCGTTACTTCGCTGGGAGCATCCTGAACATGGTTGTATATCGCCCGATGAATTTGTGCCATTTGCTGAGGAGACCGGTCTGATGGTGGAAATAGACAACTGGGTACTACGACATGCCATCGCAGAGGTCGCTCAATGGATAAACGCGGGAACACCAAACGTACGTATGTCGATTAATATTTCTGCCCGTCATTTATTGGAAGACAGTCTCGTCGATGAAATCACTCAGATGCTCAACGAGTTTGATGTATCGGGGAAAAACATTGAAATAGAAATTACCGAACACGCCATCATGAATGACATGGATGGCGTCATTCATAAACTAAACCAGCTTAGCGCTCTAGGCATTAGCATCGCGATTGATGACTTCGGCACTGGTTACTCCTCTCTGACCTATTTGCATAAACTGCCTATTCATACTCTAAAAATAGATCGCAGCTTCCTGCAAGAAGATCGATTTGATAATAACGATCACACCATAGTGAATACCATTGTTGCTATGGCTAATGGACTAAAACTAAATGTCATCGCTGAAGGCATAGAAACGCAACGTCAAATGGATTATTTGCGTGAAATTGGCTGCAATGAAGCACAGGGATTCCTGTTTGGCAAACCATTAGAAGCTAAAGTCATTGCAAAGCTGTTGGAGAAAAAACCATTTTCTCTGCCCGACACAAATAAGACAAATATCAGCTCACATAAAAATCAACACTAAGGCTCAGGCTGAGCCCAATCAGGGCGCAAGCCCGCATTATTAACCAATACGTAACTCTTCCATAAAATAACAAACGCAATCCTGTCTTATTGCTTTTTCATTTCTTGTGTACATTGACAATGTCACCGATTTTTTAAACAGCAGTTTATTGCCCTCAATTTTAATATATTCGTCAGTCACATCTTCGCTGCTTTCACTACTGACAATAACTAATTTCTCTTTTGATGCATCCACGGTTGCAAACTCTGTACCCGGATGAATCTGGTGAAAATTTTTATCATCCAGTTCCTCACTTAAACAAATATCACAGCTTCCGCTATTGATGTCATTACCTATACTAACTGTTTGCGGTATCAGGACTCGTGCGATAGTGTGATAAAGTTTTAGACCATTACTATTGTGTGATGATAGATCATCCAGCTCCAGAATTGACTCCAGATATGCCAGCGCATGATCTTCGCCAGACTTGTCACCCGACTGGCCACACTCAAGCACAGCTGATGGACAAAAATCTGAAAATGCAGATGATTGCACACCTTTGGGACTGGTAAAATAAACTGCAATATCACTAAACTTTGAAACCAATACCAGCCCGTGCGGATTAAGAATGTTAATGCATCCGTAATGTGGGTTCTTTCCCGTGTTGTTGTGTATATCTATACTGGCAAATGGTTTCTTCTTCCGCATTATATGAGTCACCAATTGCATCATATCTTTTTCTGGTGAATCATCGTGATGACTGCCAGGCCAAATACGATTGTAATCGTCCTGAGCATCCAGATGCCGCTGATTTTCTTTTGCCGCAGAAATATTGCCTACAAATAATGAAATTGATCTTGGTAATGCTTGCTCACTGTACTTTTTTAGCAACCGCTGAATCGCATACAGGCCAGTGGTTTCATTGCCGTGCAATAATGTACAAATAAATAATGGCTGCGGATTAACACCTTCAAGATGAAATAGTGTTGGCGTCTTCAATACCTCATGCAAATCTTCTGCCTTTGCATCAAGAAATCCATCAGGTATATAGTTCATCTGATTTAGCATTATATTGTCTCAAAATCCCATTCATGTACTGGCTGACCAGTTTTTTGATTCTTCAAATAGTTTAGTGTGAGCTGTGATCGATCATCTTGATGTGCATTAAGAAAATTTAATTGCCACTGACTGCCTGTTTTATTTTTCTCCACACGCCGTTCAATAATTGAAAGGTAACGCTTTGCATCTTCCTGACTAATACCGAGCTTATATAAACCGGTTTCAGCTTCATCAAGTAATTTCTCAAGAATGATATTTTGTAGCGTGTCATTTTTATTCCCCATCCAGCTGGTTTTATACTTTAAGCCCAGCTGTGCGGTACGATAAAAATTATCTTTAACATCGGCAAACGCCATGATGCATTCTGGCTGCTCTTCCATCGTGGCGTAGTAATGAACCAGCCCATAATAAAATGCGATATTGGCAATATTATCGATCGTTGACGGGGCGCTCGCACATACACGGTGTTCAATACGTAAGTGCGGCGTCTGGTCTGCATCAAAACCAATTAGTGGTCGGTTCCATCGCCAAATAGTGCCATTGTGCAATGCTAAATGTTTAATTTCTTTTAAACTTGCATGATAATGCACAGGTAGCAGAACAGGGAAATGATCAAGATTTTCCTGAAAACATTCATACATTGAATTACGAATGTAACCCGTTCCAAAGCTGACACGATGCACTGGCCCTGAGGCTGCCCCACCATAACCGCCAGTATTCACTGCTTGCTCAAATACTGGGATGCGTGTTTCCTGCCATAATCGTCGCCCAAATAAACAGGGTGAGTTAGCACTAACCCCGACCATTGGCGCAGACAACAAAGCAGAGGCATTGTAATAACGCGCAGCAAAATCCTGCGGTACCTGTATATGAATTTGTAATGAGGTTGCCGCAGCTTCCAGCATTACGTCTTTATGAGTTACTTGCAGATGATCTTCACCATTGATATTCAATTCAATATCGAGCCCTCTGCGGTGTCGCATTACCTGTTCATTGAGGGCTTTGTATCGATCTAGCAAAGATATATTTTTTGTTGTGAGGTCACTATCTTGTAAGGTAGGCAGGATACCAATGCTAACAATATTACTCTCAAGAGATTGAGCCATTGTAGAACACTGCTGCCAAAGTTCATTCAACTTATGTTCAAAACTGGAAAGCACTTTGTTAGATAATTGCTCAGGTTCGACATTGAGCTCGACGTTGAACTTGGCCAGTTCAGGGGTTAATAAAGCATTATTTGCGTACTCAAGAAATGCTTCATTAATGGCCGCAGGCTCACCTTTTTTATTAATCAACCAGGCTTCAAGCTCATAGCCCGCCATCAACGCAGATGATGAAAATCGATGATTATCAAACCATTCCTTCACCAGCGCCGTTTCTTCTTTAAGTCGAGAAAAATATTGCTGGTAATCTGATTTGTTAAAACGGCTATAGTGTATTTCTTCGCCCATAGTCTGAGTCTAATGCAAAATCACACTCTAAGTAAGAACTTATGATTTCTGCTCATGGTATTCAAACACCAAAACCTTCAACCCTTTACCGGGAACCGCTTCACGAAACACGTCAGGCGGAGAAATCCTTTCTTTGAACACACACTCTGGGCATTCCTTAGCCACCATATCAAACAGAAAATCTTCATCAAGATCCGGCGAGTTTAGACAAAGCATTAATAAACTACCGGGATTCATAAACTCAGGAATACGTCGAACAATTTTTTTATAATCTCGCTCAACATCAACACTACCTTTTTGCAAACTGGGCGGATCACAAATCAACAAATCATATGGCCCACGTTTTTTTATTCTAGAAAAAGATTTGAAGATATCAACACCTTCAAAAGCAACCCGTTTAGTATCCTGCTGATTGATCCTATGATTATCCCGCCCCCTGCTTAATGCCGATTTACTAATATCAATATTTAATACATGCTCAGCACCACCATCAATTGCAGCCACCGAAAAAGCACAGGTATAGGCAAACAGATTTAGCACGCGTTTACCCTGTGCATTGCTCCGAACCCATACATGGCCGTTGACCATATCAAGAAAGAAACCTGTGTTCTGAGTTACCCCCAAACGTAATCGATATTTAAGGCCTGATTCTTCCACCACCAATTCAGTAATTTCTTCACCCCATAATATTTCAGTCGGTGACATATGTCGGCAACGGTACTGAACTTGAATTGAACGACAATCGGGCAAACGTGACTGCAATAATTCAGCCATCGACTCCAGGTTATTACGATCTTCTTCTTTGTAGATGGTGATTAATGCAACGGGTGGTAGCCAGTCGATGCTAATGTGTTCGAAGCCTTTGTAGGCATGACCGCGCCCGTGGAATAGTCGACAGCATTGTTCAACGCCGTTGAGGTTTTTTGATTTGAAATCTATTAGATTTTCGATGGATTCAATGGTATTAGATGACTGACTCATGAATTATTATAACTTACGGGTGGTGACTCTTAGTTATTCTCTAGAACTTACCGACAATAAAAAAGCCTCGTCTCCGAGGCTTTTTATGAGGAATGCTAAATCCTAATATTCTCTCATCAACAATGACTTCCCAGTCATCGACGGTGCTGTCTGCAATCCCATCAACTGCAATACCGTCGGCGCAATCGAACTCAATGAAGCGCCCGGTCTTAAGTGCCAGTTCTTTTCATCAATCACCAAACAGGGTACCGGGTACAAAGTGTGCTGCGTATGTGGTTCCTGCGTAACGGGATCTACCATCTCATCACAGTTGCCATGATCGGCGGTGAGTACCACGGAATATTCTGCTTTGACAGCGGCATCTAATACACGCCCCACTTCTTTATCCAGTGCTTCTACAGCAAGGATGACGGCTTCACGTACTGCTGTATGACCAACCATGTCGCCATTAGCGAAATTCACCAGAATAAAACTGTGCTCGCGTTTTTCTAAAGCATCGATAATAGTATCGGCGACCTCGGCGGCACTCATTTCTGGTTTTTTATCGTATGTAGGCACATCCGGTGAATTGATCATTATGTGATCTTCACCGGCAAAGGGTTGTTTTTTACCGCCGTTGAAGAAGTAAGTAACGTGTGCGTATTTTTCGGTTTCAGCACAATGCAATTGTTTGAAACCGGCGCGACTGACTACGGATGCGAGGGTGGCTTGTGGCCTTTCTGGCGCGTAACCGATGGGCAATAAAAATTCAGGATCGTATTCAGTCAAACAGGTAACGGTGGCACCAACAAAACCGCCAAGTTTAAAGGAGTCAAAATCTGACTGACTGAGTGCTGCTGCCAGCTGGCGCGGTCTATCGTTACGGAAATTGAAGAATATAACGCTGTCGCCAGATTCAACCTGCTCGGCACCTTCCAGTACGGTGGGTTTGATAAACTCATCTGTTTCATCATGCGCATAGGCGGCTTCGATTGCGTACCGAGCAGTTTCTGCCTGTATACCTTCACCTTGCACCATGGCTTTCCAGGCCAGCTCAGTTCTTTCCCAGCGGTTATCTCTATCCATGGCGTAATAACGACCGGAAACGGTGGCGATACTACCACCCGCATCTTCCAAAGCGCACTCCAGGTCATTTAAGTAAACCATGGCTGACATTTGTGCGGTATCGCGACCATCGGTAATCATGTGTACGACTGGTTTTGCTTTGCGTTCTGCGCACATTTTGATCATGGCTAGCAAATGGACGATATGGCTATGCACGCCACCATCGGAAACTAAACCAACTAAATGAACAGGCCGACCAAGTGCGTTGGCATCCTCAATGGCAGCAATCAATGCTGCATTCTCGAAGAACTCACCGCTTTCGATTTCATCGTTAATGCGCACCAGATCCTGACGCATAACCGCACCACATCCCAAGGTCATGTGGCCAACTTCGGAATTACCCATCTGGTCATCGGGTAGTCCCACGGCTAAGCCACATGCGTCCAGCGTGGTGTGTGAGTTTTTGGAGAAATATTCGTCAAGCCTTGGGGTATTGGCTTCCTGAACTGCATTGTTGATGCGACTGGGATTAACACCAACACCATCAAGGATAATCAGAAGCGTGGGCCTGCGAGGTACGATTCTTGTTTCGGCCACTATATTGTTTCCTGTCGTTTTATGTCGTTTTTCATTGCATCGAATTTTACACTATCGCGCTGTGCACATGAAGATCTAGCCTGATGCCTGGCTTGAATTTATGATCATTTATCCGTCTCATCTTTGGAATTATTGCTATTACGGTCGATTTCTTCTTCGATACGCTCCATATCATCAAATAATCTGTCTACTTCATCTGCACTTTGGAAGCCTGACTCCTCTTCAACAATTTCGTAATCACTGGCATCTTCTTCTGTACGAGCAATTCTTTCCTTGAGGAAAATACGCGCCATGATCAGGCCGGCTTCAAACAAGAACAACATTGGCAAAGCCAATAGAGTCTGTGAAATAACATCCGGAGGCGTAATCAACATACCAATGACAAATGCACCAACCACAATATAAGGGCGTTTTTCAGCCAGGCGTTTTGGCGTGGTGGCACCAGCAGCAATCAATAAAAAGGTTGCTACGGGAATTTCAAACGCCAGACCAAAGGCAAAAAAGATGGCGATGACAAAATCCAGATACTGACCGATGTCGGTCATCACCTCGACGCCTGCGGGTGTTACGCCAAGAAAGAAATCGAACAGTATAGGCAGGATAATAAAATGAGCAAAAGCGATGCCACAATAAAATAGCAACACACTGGAAGTTAACAAAGGCACTGCCAGGCGTTTTTCGTGTTTATACAAACCGGGTGCAACGAAGCCCCAAATCTGGTGCAGGGTGTGCGGAATAGTTAATAACACCGATAATAATAAAGCTAATTTGAGTGGTACCAGAAATGGCGAGGTCACGCCGGTGGCAATCATTGAGGTGCCTTCGGGCATCTGCGCCAATAATGGATCGGCAGCAAAACTGAAAATATCTTCTGAAAAAGCGAATAAAATCAGGAAGGCGACCAGAATGACCAGCACGATCCACATCAGGCGGTCGCGCAATTCGGCCAGATGCTCCATCAAACCCTGTTCGGGAGCGTTATCTTTTTCGTCTTCCACTTACATCAATACCTTAAAGTTTGGAACGTGAGCACGCGGCTATAACCATAATATGTTTATCAATATTGATTCGGATAGTGATGTTAATGAGCTTGAAATTATCTATTCAGGGTTTTTCGTTAGCTTATCGTTCTCTTCTTCGACAGCAGGCAATTCTTCCTCAATACTGTGAGTTTTCTCACTGGTTCCCAGCAGGTCATCGGCGCTCATTCTGGTTGACTGATTGACCTTCTGCTTCAATTCGCTAAGTTGAATTTCCTGATTGTGAATAACACGTTTGAATTCAGAAATATCAAATTCCTGTTCAACTTCACTTTTTACACCCTCAATATAGCGACGCCCCTTGCCTACCCATAAACCTAAGGTCCGCGCAGCACCGGGCAGGCGTTCCGGCCCGATGACCACCAGCGCCAAAATCAGGATTAGAAGAATTTCCCAAAAACCAACGTCAAACATAATGTTTCTTGCCTAAAGCCAAAGCCTGGATAATTAAACTTTATCCTGATCTTTAGTTTTTACTTCAGCATCAACAACATTGCTGTCATTTTCTTCAATTTTATTGTTTTCGCTATCGCCACCATCTTTAATAGCTGATTTAAAACCCTTTACCGCAGAGCCAATATCACCGCCAAGATTGCGTAATTTTTTTGTACCAAATAATAAAATGACGATACCCAGAACAATCACTAACTGCCAAATACTAATACCCATCTCTTTAATCTCTCTCGTCTTGTAATCAATTATAAAATTAGCGTGAGGCTTTTTCATCCAGGCCCGAGACACCAAAACGTCGCGCCAATTCCTGCAATACATCATCCGGCTTCAAATCTTCTCGCGCTAATAATACCAATGTATGAAACCAAAGATCAGCAACTTCATAAACCAGCTTTTCTTTATCACCATCCTTTGCCGCCATCACAGTCTCAGTGGCTTCTTCACCGATTTTTTTCAGTATAGCATCCAAACCCTTGTGGTAAAGACTGGCCACATAGGACGAGTCTGCCTCTGCTGTTTTGCGCTGCTCAAGTATTTCTGCCAGCTGTTGAAGGATTTGATCACTCATTATTTTTCCCATATATTTCTTTCGGGTCTTTAATTACGCCTTCAACTTCGACCCACTCATCGCCCTGTAGTTGCCGATAAAAGCAACTTTCCCGGCCAGTATGGCACGCTATGCCACCATTTTGCTCCACTTTTAGCAAAATCACGTCTTCATCACAGTCAAAGTACATATCGATGACCTGCTGCACATGACCGGATTCTTCACCCTTATGCCACAGTTTTTTTCTTGAACGTGACCAGTAAACCGCCTGTTTTTTCTCAGCGGTGAGATTCAATGACTCGCGGTTCATCCACGCAAACATCAGCACTTTACCCGATGTTGCATCCTGGGCAATGACAGGGATCAAGCCATCATCGTTAAATCGTATTTCATCCAGCCATGTTTCTGACATATCAATCACGCCGATTTAGAGGCGAACCTCGATACCGCGATCGGCCATTTTCTGCTTGGCTTCACCCACGGTGTACTCAGCAAAATGGAAAATACTGGCCGCCAGTACAGCGTCAGCTTTACCTTCGAGTATACCTTCGGCCAGATGATCCAGATTACCAACACCACCGGAAGCTATCACAGGCACCGGCACGGCTTCAGCAATGGCGCGTGTTAACTCCAGATCAAAACCAATCTTGGTGCCGTCTCTGTCCATGCTGGTCAGTAAAATCTCGCCAGCACCGAAGTCGGCCATTTTTTTTGCCCACTCGATGGCATCAAGACCGGTTTCTTTGCGACCGCCGTGGGTAAATATCTCCCAGCGATTTGGCTCGCCTTCGGCACTGACTTTTTTAGCATCAATCGCGACCACAATACATTGCGATCCGACACGGTCTGAAGCCTCTTTAACAAATTCGGGGTTAAACACGGCTGCTGTATTGATCGCAACTTTATCGGCACCGGCATTCAACATGCGTTGCACGTCTTCAACGCAACGGATACCACCACCGACAGTCAGCGGGATAAAAACTTCATTCGCGACTCGTTCCACCACGTGCACAATGGTCTCACGATCATCGGAACTGGCGGTAATATCCAGAAATGTGATTTCGTCTGCGCCTTCCTGATCATAACGACGGGCGACTTCAACCGGATCACCGGCATCACGAATATCGATAAACTTAACGCCTTTTACAACGCGACCGTCTCTAACATCAAGACAGGGAATAATTCTTTTTGCGAGTGGCATACTATTTTGCCTGACTATCTAGCCAGGCCTGACACTCGGCGAGATCAATCGAGCCATCATAAATAGCACGTCCGGTAATTGCACCCATAATACCTTCGTCTTCGACAGCACTCAGCTCCTTAATGTCATCCATATTGGTGATACCACCGGAGGCAATCACGGGAATATTCACCGCCTGTGCCAATTTAACTGTGGCTTCAACGTTGACACCCTGCATCATGCCGTCGCGTGAAATATCAGTATAAATAATGGCAGAAACACCATCATTTTCAAAACGCTGCGCCATATCAATGACATCATGTTTGGATAATTTTGACCAGCCATCAACCGCGACTTTACCGTCTTTGGCATCAAGGCCAACGATGATGTGGGTAGGGAACTCTGCACAGACTTCGCTGACAAAGTGCGGATCTTTCACTGCCTGCGTACCGATAATAACGTAGCGGACACCGGCGTCGAGATAGGCAGCGATGGTGTCGTCATCACGAATGCCACCACCAATCTGGATATCAATCTCCGGATAGGCACTGGCAATATCGTGAATCACACCGGCATTTTTCGGCTTGCCGGCAAAAGCACCGTCGAGATCAACAATGTGCAGACGTTTGGTGCCTGCTTCTACCCAACGTCCAGCCATGGCAACAGGGTCATCAGAAAAAACCGTGCTATCTTCCATTTTGCCCTGACGCAAACGTACACATTGGCCATCTTTTAAATCAATCGCGGGGATCAGTAACATGAGCTTTCTTTACCTTTCTTTTTCTGTTTCGTTAGTTAATTCGGTGAGCCATTCCACTTAGTGAAATTTTCTAGTAACTGCAAACCATCGGCAGCACTTTTCTCCGGGTGGAATTGTGTTGCAAAAACGTTATCTCGCGCAATAGCTGAGACGAAATTAATACCGAATTCGGTTTCACCAGCAGTAATGGATTTATCTTCCGGCGACACATAATAACTGTGTACAAAATAAAAACGACTATCCTGCTCAACACCATTCCACAAGGGATGAGCTTGAGCCTGATGCACGCGGTTCCATCCCATGTGCGGAATTTTCAGTAGCTCTTTTTTTGCATCGATCTTATTTTCGGCGAAGGCGGTACCAAAGAAGCGCACCTCTCCGTCGTACAAACCCATGCAATCTACGCCATCATTTTCTTTGCTATGCGCCAGCAAGACCTGCATGCCCATACAAATACCAAAAAAGGGTTTTTCTCTGGCGGCCTTCAACACCGGCTCAATCAAACCACGTTGCTTTAATTCCAGCATGCAATCACGCGCTGCGCCCTGACCGGGGAAAACCACATGATCGGCGGCAGCAATATCAGCCGGATCAGAAGTCACAATGACCTTCTGATCCGAACTGGCGACGTGCTCCAGGGCCTTTGATACGGAACGCAGGTTACCCATGCCGTAATCGACAACAGCTATCAAGGACATTGGCTTTATAACGCTCCCTTGGTGCTCGGCATAATGCCGGCCATACGAGGATCTTCTGCCAGCGCCATACGCACTGCTCGACCGAATGCCTTGAATACCGTTTCCGCTATGTGATGCGAGTTATCGCCACTGAGGTTATCAATGTGCAAACTCACGCCCGCGTGGTTGACGAAGCCCTGAAAGAACTCATGCAACAAGTCAGTTTCAAAAACACCAATACTGGCACGCGGATATTTCACTCTGTGTTCAAGACCAGGACGACCTGAGAAATCGATCACCACGCGTGATAGCGCCTCGTCCAGAGGCACATAGGAGTGACCGTAGCGCACGATACCTTTTTTATCACCGACGGCTTTATTTATCGCCTGACCGAGGGTGATACCAATATCTTCCACCGTGTGATGGGCATCAATATCCAGATCACCTTCGGCTTCAATTTCCAGATCAATCAAACCGTGGCGCGCAACCTGATCGAGCATATGCTCAAGAAAAGGTACGCCTGTATTCAATTTGCATATGCCGGTACCATCAAGATTCACCTGAACCTTGATTTTGGTTTCCAGCGTGTTTCGCTCAACACTTGCCTGACGATCTGTCATTTCATCTCCAATCGAGCATTTGCTCGTCGTTTATACCTGCAACCAGAAAGTCACAGGACCATCATTAATTAGCTCTACCGCCATATCAGCACCAAACCTTCCGGTCTGTACCTGCGGTATTTGCTGACTCATTATATCAACAACCGCGGCAAATAAATCAGCTGCTTGCCCTGGTGGCGCTGTCGATGAAAAACTCGGGCGTTTGCCCTTATTAGTATCAGCAGCCAGCGTGAATTGCGGCACCAATAAGACTTCTCCTGCAATATCTAGCACACTTAAGTTCATCTTGCCGTCATCGTCGGAAAAAACTCGATATTCCAGCAGTTTTTTTACCAGCCGCTCAGCCTGCTCACGGCTATCGTTCTTTTCTACACCCACTAGCACCATCAGACCCTTATCAATTTCTGCGATACAATTTTCATTTACCGTCACTGAGGCGCGGGTCACACGCTGAAGCAAACCAATCATGTTCGCCCCTTCACAGCATTATTCACCACCAATCCTCCATGTAGGAATAGTCCTACAACACATAGCCCAAACCACTGATAGCATGATATTAACCTCAGGCACATAATACCTCACAAGGACAAAGGGAAAGAGTCACTAAAGGAAATAGGGAAATAACGTAGCATCAGTTTATATCAAGGATAAGGAATAAAGGACTAATTAAGATTTAAAGGATGAACCCAAAGGAACAAAACGGACTGCTATAGCGCGAGACTCATCACCAATCAAGGAAGGTCACAAACCCCGGTTTACCGGGGTTTTTTTTATTTCTGCGATAACCATCATAATCCTGCAAAATCAAACAGGTCGGTATCAGCCAAATGTGAAGGCTTAACCTGGGTCATGCTACGCATAATAATATCACTACGCCCTGGATATTCCGTTTCCCAATCTTTAATCATCGACTTCACCACTTTACGCTGCATATTTTCCTGTGAACCACATAAATTACAGGGAATGATCGGAAATTGTTGCGTATCGGCATAAGACACAATATCACTTTCTTTACATAACGCCAGCGGCCGGATGACCGTGTGTTTTTTATCGTCACTCAACAACTTGGGTGGCATCGATTTAAGCTGGCCGTTAAAAAACATATTTAGAAACAGGGTTTCAACCATATCATCGCGATGATGACCCAATGCAATTTTTGTCGCACCAATTTCATCGGCGAAATTATATAAAATACCGCGACGTAAACGTGAACACAATCCGCAGGTAGTTTTACCCTCGGGCACTTTTTCTTTAACGATACTGTACGTGTCTTTTTCAACGATATGAAATTCAACACCCAGCTGTCGTAAATAATCCGGCAGAATATGCTCCGGAAACCCCGGTTGTTTCTGATCAAGGTTGACCGCAATCAACTCAAAATCAATCGGGGCTTTTTTTTGTAGCTCAAGCAAAATATCGAGCATGGTGAAACTGTCTTTTCCACCGGACATGCAAACCATCACACGATCACCTTGCTCAATCATTCCATACTGGACAATGGCCTCACCAACATTATGCCGCAAACGTTTTTTCAACCGCTTAATATCATCCGACATTACTGGAAGCTCTATTTTAACAAGTACTTCATTGGTGGCGACTTCAGTCATACACTGAATCCTCTCCGGGTGGACGAGTTTGAAACAATCGCATAGTCCAGAAATACTGCACCGCACATTGGCGGATCATATCTTCAACTGCTTTATTCATCACCGTTGCATCGGCAATATCATCACCACTGGGGAAGTTCTCTAGCTGCGGCAATACCTTCACAACATATTTTGATTTCTCTTTATCGTAGCATGCAATACAGGGTAGCACCGCCGCATCACATGATTTGGTCAAGCGACCCAGCACGGAGATCGTTGCTTTCTGAACACCAAAAAATGGTGCGAAAACTGATACATCTGAACCTAGATCTTCATCTGCTAAATATATTAACAGACGTCCTTTACGTGTATCTCTTATCAAAGGACGAAAGCCATCTTCACGGGTATAAGTTTTTGTACCAAGGCGAGCCCTACCCCGTGCCACCAACCAATTAATCAGCTCATTTCGCATAGGCTTATAAGGCCCACTACATGCGTGTCGCCTTGACAGCGCAATGCCGGTGAACTCCAGACCTGCATGATGGCATGTAAGTAGAATAATGTTTTTTTTCTGCTCGAGCAGTCGTTCTATCTGTTCAAAAGCTTCAACATCAATGAACTTATCTAATCTATAAAGCGGTGCCCACCAAATCAAACCATACTGTATCAACCCTCGCACATGAGCACGTGCATGATCCAGCAACATGACTTTAATTTCAGCCTGGCTCTTTTCAGGAAAACACAATGACAAATTCACTAAGGCAATATTAAAACGTTTTTTATTTTTTTTTGCTGCATATTCACCCAACCTTTCACCCACTACATTAATTATAGATATCGGCAACATTGAAAAAAGGTAAAAAAGCATTAAACCAAGCCATGTTAGCCAGTACTTAGGCTGCAGAAAACTCAACTTAAATACAGGCATGCTTTGATTATTATTTGAGATCTTTTCGCTCATCATTTCCGCCAAAATGCTGGCATAAATAAAACCAGCAAAGTGAACACCTCAAGACGACCCAGCAGCATAGAAAAGCACAGAACCCATTTATCAAACACACCTAAGCTGGCGTAATTTGCACTAACATCTCCCAGACCCGGGCCTAAATTATTAATGGTTGCCGCTACCGCAGAAAAAGCTGTGACCTGATCATTGCCTGTCAACATCAGTAGCAACATCATTACAACAAAGATACCCACATAGGCAGCAAAGAATCCCCAGACAGCATTAATCACCCGATCAGAAACCGGTTGCCTGCCCAACTTAACAACTACCTGAGCATTGGGGTGTATCAGGCGCATCATTTCCCGCTGTCCCTGCTTAATCAATAACAACACACGAATAACCTTCATACCGCCGCCGGTTGAACCCGCACAACCACCAACAAAACTCGCAAACAAAAGCATTACCGGCACAAACACCGGCCATAGTGAAAATTCACTCAACGTAAAACCCGTAGTGGTTGCAATCGAAACCGCGTGAAAAACCCCCTGTCGTACAGCTTGCCCAAACTCAGGAACCACTGAATTCACATATAGGTAAGACACACTAATTACAGAAATAATAAGCAGCCCTGTCGCATACATTTTAAATTCTGAATCACGTAGATAATTGATTAAATTAAAATGACGCATGGCGGCAAAATGCAATGCAAAATTAATCCCACCCAGAAACATGAAAAGAATAGCGACAAACTCTACCCAGGGATTATCAAAATAACCCAAACTGGCATCATGTGTTGAAAAGCCACCGATGGACACTGTGGAAAAACTATGACCAATCGCATCGAATACCGACATGCCCGCCAGCCAGTAACCAGCAAAGCAGGCAAGCGTTAATCCGAGATAAATATACCAGAGGGCTTTGGCTGTTTCAGCAATACGTGGGGTTAATTTATTATCTTTAACAGGGCCTGGAGTTTCAGCACGATATAACTGCATACCACCAATCCCCAGCATTGGCATAATTGCTACCGCCAACACGATAATACCCATACCACCAAGCCATTGCAGTTCTTGCCTATAAAAAAGAATACTGTGTGGCAAAACATCCAGACCCGATAAAACCGTTGCACCTGTAGTTGTTAAACCAGACACAGATTCAAACACGGCATCAGTAAAACTGATCGCCAATGATTCATAAAGCATTAGCGGCAAAGCTCCGGCGATTCCCAGCACTGACCAGAATAAAACCACTACCATAAAACCATCGCGTAACCGCAAATCGCCGCGTTGTTTTCTAACCGGAATAAAAAGCAGTAAGCCCACAACAAATAACAGCAGGAAACTGAAATAGAATGCACGACCAGCATCTTCCTGATAGAGAAGATCTATAACAATCGGTGGTAACAATGTTGTGCTAAACAACATCAACAACAAACCAATCAAGCGTTGAATTACGGCAGTATGCATAATGTCCGTTTAAATAAAGGTCACAGCAACCTGAAAGAGTTTTTCGACTTCGTGAATTTTTTTCTTATCCAGCAAAAATAGAATAAGGTGATCTTCTGCTTGAATAACAATATCGTGATGCGCCATCAATACTTCATCACCGCGAACCAGCGCACCAATGTTTGCGCCCTCAGGTAATTCAATTTGGTCGACACGACGTCCAACTACTTTTGAAGTTTTACTGTCACCATGAGCAACCGCTTCTATCGCCTCTGCAGCGCCACGACGTAAAGCATGCACAGCCACTACATCACCACGGCGAACATGCGTCAGCAAAGCACCAATAGTGACCTGCTGTGGAGAAATCGCAACATCAATTAATTCCTGATGCTCTATCATATCAACATAGGCCGGCCGATTAATCAGAGACATGACTTTTCTGGCACCCAGTTCTTTTGCCAGCATGGCAGAAAGAATATTGGCTTCATCATCATTGGTTAAAGAACAGAACACATCCATCTGATCAATGTTTTCTTCCAGCAATAAATCCTTATCCGATGAATCACCCAGCAAGACAATAGATGAATTTAATTCTCGACTTAAAAACTGTGCTCGTGACTTACTGTGCTCCAGTAATTTAACCTGATATTTTCCTTCCAGCGATTGCGCCAGACGCATACCGATATTGCCGCCGCCTGCCAACATAATTCTTTTAAATGGACTTTCCTGTTTACGCAGCTCAGACATGACAGCGCGGATATCTTTACGTGCGGCGATGAAAAACACTTCATCATCTGCTTCAATCACACGATTACCTTTGGGCACAATTCCCTGCCCACGTCGATAAATTGCCGCTACTCGAGTCTCAATACCTGGCATGTGTTCGCGTAAGGTACTAATTTCCTGACCTACCAGAGGGCCACCGTAATAGGCTTTAACACCTACTAACTGCACCTTACCTTCGGCAAAGTCCAGCACCTGCAAAGCACCGGGATATTCAATTAAACGGTGTACATAACTGGATATGATTTGTTCAGGACTAATCAGAACATCTACTGGCACCGCATCATTATTAAACAATTCACGATGTTGCAAATAAGACGCCGATCGAACGCGGGCAATTTTTGTGGGCGTGTGAAATAAGGTATGTGCGATTTGGCAGGCAACCATATTGGTCTCATCACTATTGGTCACAGCAATTAACATATCAGCATCTTCGATACCTGCTTGCTCCAATACCCTTGGGCTTGACGCGTGACCGGTAACGGTCTGGATATCCAGACGATCACGCAAATCATCCAGCAACTCGGTTTTTGAATCTACGAGTGTAATATCGTTGGCTTCGGAGGCCAGATTAGCGGCAACAGATGAACCTACCTGGCCTGCTCCTAATATCAAAATATTCATGTTTTTATTTCACGCAAAAACCGACACAATGTTTCGAATGGACTTCAAGCCCTATATGGCGCGAAGTTTACGCCCTTCCATACAGAAATACAGCCTATTAAGCTTCAGCCTTGCTCAGACCACAGAAATAGAAACCATCAGTATCATTTTCGCCCGGCAATAACTGGCGACCGTGTTTACAGACAATGCCCCACCCACTTGAAGCACCTTCTATCAATTCCAGCTCAATCACATCTTTTTGTGTAGCTAGTAGCCCGTCAATCTGCGCTTCATTTTCCTGACGTAGCACTGAGCAGGTAACGTATAAAAGTTTGCCGCCAGGCGCTAGCATCTGCCATGCCTGTTGCAAAATTTTCTGCTGAACGCCAACTAACGATTTGATGTCTTCTTCCCAGCGCAGCACTTTTATATCCGGGTGGCGACGAATTACGCCAGTCGATGAACAGGGCGCATCCACCAAAATACGGTCAAAGGGCTTTCCATCCCACCATGAGTTCTCACTTGCATCAGCGACGATTAACTCTGCTTCCAAATTTAAACGGCTCAGGTTTTCTTTAACCCGAGACATACGTTTTTCTTCAAGTTCAACTGCAACCATTTCAATTTCTTTTTCAAGCTCAAGCACATGACAGGTTTTACCACCGGGTGCGGCGCACAAATCCAGCACTCTTTGGCCTTTTTTAACATCCAGTAATCCAGCCGCTAATTGAGCACCGGCATCCTGCACCGAGACTGAACCCTGAGCAAAGTCCGGCAAAGAGGTGACATCCACACCCTGCTCCAACCTCAAAGCCTGTAGGGCAAAGTCATGCACAGAAGAAGACAGGCCTTGCTCATCCAATAACGCTTTATAAGCTTCGGTATTATTTTGCGCGGCATTCACCCGCAACCATAAAGGTGGACGCTGATTATTGGCCTTCAAAATAGCTTGCCAGTGATCAGGCCAATCTTGCTTTAAAAGTGCAATTAACCAGTAAGGGTGGGAATAATAAGCCTCCTGATTTGATTCCATTTTTCTCAGACAGGCTTCCTGATCACGAATAAAATTACGCAGCACACCATTGATCATAGCTTTGGCCCACTGCTTGCCCAGCACCTTGCTGGTACTCACCGCTTCATTGACCACGGCATAATCGGGCGTGCTCAACTCGACTAATTCATACAGGGACATCAGCAGCAACAACTTTAAGTCATGTTCTTTATTGCGTAGTGGTTTTTTTAAAAATTGGCCAAGCAGATGATCCAGTTTCCAGTACCAGCGCAACACGCCATTGGCCAGCTCCATGGCCAGCGCGCGATCACGACCATCGAGACAGTCTGCAGCTGATTTAGCCACAACCAGCGACCGCCCTTTTATTAAAACCTGTTGCAATATTTCTAGCGCGACCTGTCTGGCGGTAAGTGGCTTCTGCTGTTTTTTCTTTTGACTGGCGATACGTTCTACTCCCTGCCTAACACTTGGCCATCAAGATGATGCGCATTGGCAAAATCCGCCGCCGCCATAACTTTCTTACCAGACGGTTGCACCTGCAACAAACGCAGGATGCCATCACCGGTGGCGACATCGATACCATCACGGCCGCAACTCAACACCGTTCCTGCTGCAGCATTAGAAGTTGCATCCAGCACCTCAGATTGCCAAACACGCAACACATCCGGCTTGTTCTTTTTTTGCCATGAAGTAAAAGCCACCGGCCAGGCATTATAAGCACGCACGCAACGATCAATTTGCCGCGCTGATAATGACCAGTCTATGGTCGCTTCCTGCTTGCTCAACTTACTGGCATAAGTCGCCAGCGCATCATCCTGTCGTTGCCCCAATACTTTGCCCTGAATGAAATCGGGCAACATACTCACCAGCGTTTCTGACCCCATCACCATTAATCGATCGTGCAGACTGGAGCCGGTTTCATCATCACTAATCGAACATTCCTGCATCGCCAGCATGTCACCGGTATCCAGCCCCTTATCCATTTGCATAATGGTGATACCAGTTTTTTCATCACCCGCTAAAATCGCTCGCTGAATCGGTGCCGCACCACGCCAACGCGGCAATAATGAAGCATGGATATTGATACAGCCAAGACGCGGAATATCTAAAACCGCTTGCGGCAACAATAAGCCATAAGCCGTCACCACCATTAAATCTGGCTTTAAATCACGAAATACATTCTGATCTGCTTCGGATTTTAGCGATTCCGGCTGGAAGACAGGAATATGATATTCCAGCGCCTTTTGCTTGACCGGTGAAGGCCGGGGTTCACGGCCACGCCCTGCGGGACGATCTGGCTGCGTATAAACCGCAACCACCTCATGATCTGATTCCAGCAATACTGATAAAGGCGCAACGGCAAAGTCCGGCGTGCCCGCATAAACAATTCGAATAGAATCAGTCACAGCAATCAAACCGCCGTATTAAGTCGGCGATTCTTCTCAAGTTTCTTTCTATACCGTTGCTGTTTGAGTGGCGACAGATAGTCGACAAATAGCTTACCCTGTAGGTGATCCATCTCGTGCTGAATACACATAGCCAGCAAACCAGCGGCCTTCAGCGTATATTCGTCACCATCACGATCCAGTGCTTTTACAGTAATAAATTCAGAACGTCGGACTTTGTCGTAAATATCAGGTACTGATAAACAGCCTTCCTCGGACTCTTCTTCGCCTTCTCGCGCGATAATTTCTGCGTTAATCAAACACAGTGGCTGATTTTTTTCCTCGCTAATATCAATCACTATCACCTGCTGATGCGCATTCACCTGCGTCGCCGCCAGACCTATCCCGGGGGCTTCATACATCGTTTCAAACATATCATCGACCAATTGGCGAATCTGATCATTAATTTTTTCTACCGGCCTGGCTTTGGTGCGCAGTCGATCATCGGGGTAATGCAATATTTCAAGTTGTGCCATATTTATTTCTTCAGATAAGGGCTAGTTCGGGGATTTCTGCTAAAATCATTGCAAACTTACTTAATAAATCGAAGTTTATCAGCTAAACTGTTGAAAACAACGGATAATTTCAGGGATTATACTGGGGTATAAAACAATAATGAACACACCCACCAGCTTTACCAAATATCTGCGTCCAATTGTAACCTGTTTACTTGTTGCTGGCGTATCTGCCTGCTCATCTCAAGCTCAGCGTCAACCTGATCATTCTCAGGCAGATAACGCTGCACCTACTGAATTGGTTGAATCAGAAGAAGCCACTGAAGGATCAATGATGGCACAAACTGAGGACACTGAGCAAAAACATAGCTCCAACAGTGCTATTCGAATAAAGGCTAGCCATCCACGTAAATACACAGTGAAAAAAGGCGACACATTATGGGATATTTCCAGCCAGTTCTTAAGAGATCCCTGGTACTGGCCTGAGATCTGGCATAATAATCGTCAGGTTCAAAATCCACATCTAATTTACCCTGGTGACGTACTAACGCTCATTTATATCAACGGTCAACCACAAATTCAGGTTAACGATACCGCTCAACAAAAAACATCTCACACAACCATAACTGCTACTGCTACTGCAAAGACAACAGAAATTAACGATCAGAATTTGCGCGTAGTAAAACTCAGTCCTAGCATCCGCAAACAAGGTTTAGATGCCAGCGTAATTACTATTCCAGGAGACGCTATACGTCAGTTCCTGACCAAACCTCGTGTGGTTACCAAAGAAGAACTGGAGAGCGCCCCCTATATTCTAGCCAGTGACGACGATCATTTAATTATGGCACGAGACAACACTATTTATGTACGTGGCGAACTGGACAAGGATCGTGTTCGCTTCACGGTATTCCGTCCCGGAAATGAATTAATCGATCCTGAGACGGATGAAGTTTTTGGCTATGAAGCAACCTACGCAGGCGAAGCTCGTATCACAGAGTATGGTGATCCAGCCACTGCCCAACTCACTTCCACCGAACGCGAAGTATTAATTGGTGATCGATTGTTGCCCGTCGACAAAAGTAAAATTAGCAACTTATATTACCCACGAGCACCTGATCGTGAGGTAAAAGGACAGATTATTTCCCTATTTGACGCCTTATTTGGCATAGCCAAATTCCAGGTTGCTGTCATTAATCGCGGTAACCGCGATGGTATTGAAGTCGGTCACCTACTGGCAACACTGACATCAGGAGGAATTGTTAATGATAAGTACAACCTCAGAGAGAAAGGCAATATTGCATTACCCAATAAGCGTAGTGGCTTGATGATGGTATTTCGCACCTTTGACAAAGTGAGTTACGGACTAATAATAGAATCAACACGTGTCATTAGCAGTAACGATGTTGTAGTCTCACCAAAATAAGTCAGGCTACAACATAATATTCTGTCAAGGATGAACGATGTTAAAAACTGGCTAATTCTGCTGCACGTTACTGGACTAGGCGTAGCAGGATTTCACAAACTGCTGAGCGTACTAGAGTCACCTGAAAAAATCCTGGCCAGCAATAGCTCAAAACTTTCCGAACTGGGATTTAGTCAGCAGATTATTTCTGCTATTCAACAACCCGATTTTGATGGCATTCAAGCTGATATTGAATGGGCTGAATCAGCCGACAACCACCATATCATCACCCTCTTCGATCCACGGTACCCACAACAACTAAAAGCCATCAGCCAGCCACCGCCTGTTTTATTTGTACGAGGTGACCCTGATTTTCTACTTCAACCTCAGTTAGCCATGGTTGGAAGCCGTAATCCCACTGCGGCTGGAAAACGAACTGCCAGTGATTTCGCCAGGCACCTTTCTAATTCAGGTATCACCATTACTAGCGGGCTGGCACGTGGTATCGATGGTGCATGCCATCATGGAGCACTACAGGGAATCGCTGGTACAGTCGCCCTTGTGGCCCACGGTCTGGATATTGTTTATCCGGCAGCGCATCAATCCCTGGCCGAAGATATCTCAAATCACGGCGCAGTGGTCTCAGAGGTACCCATTGGTACAGAACCCCATCGTGGCCTGTTTCCTCGTCGAAACCGCATTATCAGTGGCCTGTCACTGGGAACGCTGGTCGTTGAGGCCGCACTCAAAAGTGGCTCATTGATTACAGCCAAGCATGCCATGGAGCAAAACCGAGAGGTCTTTGCCATTCCCGGCTCCATCCACAACCCCTTATCTCGTGGCTGCCATCAATTAATACGTCAGGGAGCCAAGCTGGTGGAAACGGCTGAAGACATTATCGAGGAGTTGCTACCCCATATACCAACAGGCATCGCAGCCGTGGCAGTAACACTAATTAATGAGAAAAATCAGCAGACACTTGACCCCGATCACCAAAAACTGCTCAAATGCCTGCAATATGAAGCCATTGCCATTGATGAACTCGTCGATTGCAGTGGTTTTTCAGCAGCCGAAGTGGCTTCCATGCTATTAATTATGGAACTCGAAGGCCAGGTTGTGAATGAAGGCGGCCGATATACGCGCATAAAATAGTGCAGCCCAGCAAACTCCATCACTATAACAAGTGGATAAATAAAGAATTATGTTAATCAAACAATCCGTCGTCGATGTACTGATGTTTCTCTTTGAAGAATATCTGGGTGACAGCAATGAAGCCATGGATGAGCGCGATAATATGCAAATCCGACTAGAAGAAGTAGGCTTCCAACATCAGGAAATCGATGAAGCTTTTAACTGGCTGGAAGATCTGGCTACGCTACGTGGGTGCACTGACTGCACACCTGCTCATGCAAATAGCATCCGTATATTTAGCGACTTTGAAAAAAATATTCTTGATGATGAATCCATCGGCTTTTTAATGTATTTGGAACAGTCGGATATTCTCACACCACTTACACGCGAACTGATCCTCGACCGAATTATGGCACTAGATCATGCACTGGATATTGAGCAAGTCAAATGGATCGTAATGATCGTACTTCACACTCACCCTGGTGAGGAAAATGCCTTTGCCTGGATGGAAGGTCTAGTTTTCAATGAAGTTGTCGATTACATACAGTAACTCCTGCTTTTCTAATTAACCAATTGCGTAGCACCTCGAATGAGTAAAAATCTTGTTATTGTTGAATCACCGGCAAAAGCAAAAACCATAGAAAAATATTTAGGCAAGGACTTCAAAGTTCTTGCTTCCTATGGTCACGTCCGCGACCTCATCCCTAAAGAGGGTGCCGTTGATACTGAACATGACTTCGAAATGAAGTATCAGCTCATTGAACGCAACGAAAAACACGTCGACAAAATTATCCAGTTTTTAAAAAAAGCCGACCACCTCTATCTCGCGACCGATCTTGACCGCGAGGGGGAAGCCATTTCCTGGCATTTATTTGAGTTGCTCAAAGAAAAGGGTCTGCTCGAAAATATCACAGTGTCCCGCGTGGCATTTAACGAAGTCACCAAGCGCGCGATAAAAGAAGCTATCGCTTCACCGCGCGAATTATCAACGAACCTTGTCAATGCTTATCTGGCCAGACGCGCACTGGATTATCTGGTCGGCTTTAACTTATCACCGCTGCTTTGGAAAAAAGTTCAGCGTGGTTTATCTGCCGGTCGCGTACAGAGTCCAGCCTTGCGTTTGATCGTTGAACGTGAAATTGAAATAGAAGAATTTAATCCTCAGGAATACTGGACCATCGAAGCCGATGTAGCCAAAGGCAAACAACAATTCCTGGGCAAACTGAATTTACTTAATAATGAAAAAGTAAAACAATTCAGCATCACTGATGAAGCGGGTGCAACTGCAGCACGCAATACATTATTAGCTGCAGCCAATGGTGAACTCTCGGTCAACAAGATCGATAAGAAACAACGTAAACGTAATCCTTCACCACCATTCACCACATCGACAATGCAACAGGAAGCGGCACGCAAACTTCGCTTCACTACTCAGCGCACTATGCGTACTGCACAGAATTTATACGAAGGTATCAACATCGGTGGTGAAACCGTCGGTTTGATCACCTATATGCGTACCGACTCATTGATGCTCGCAGGTGAAGCGATCGAAGAAATTCGCAGCTTGATACATGACCGCTATGGCAAAGACAACTTGCCAGAAGAAGCGCGAGTTTTCAAAAATAAATCAAAAAATGCGCAGGAAGCACATGAGGCTATTCGTCCCACTTCGGTTAAACACACTCCCGAAGAACTCAAGCAATATTTAAAACCTGATCAACTCGCGCTCTACGAACTTATCTGGAAGCGCACCATGGCCTGCCAGATGATCCACGCCACGCTGGATACCGTCAGCGTTGATTTAGGCTGTGGCGATGGCAACATATTCCGCGCCAATGGTTCAACTATTCGTCACGCTGGTTTCATGGCTGTGTACATGGAAGGCGCTGACGACAGCAAAGCCGATGATGACGAAAAATTATTACCCGAGTTAACAGAAGGCGAGAAGGTTAAGTTGCTGGAAATCAAAAACGGCCAGCATTTTACCGAACCACCACCACGTTTCTCTGAGGCCAGTCTGGTTAAAACACTGGAAGAATTTGGTATTGGTCGTCCATCGACGTATGCCAATATTATTTCAACACTGGTAAATCGTGGTTATGTTGAACTCGAAAGTCGTCGCTTCACACCGACTGATATTGGCCGTATTGTTAATGGCTTTTTGACCGAACACTTCAGACAGTACGTTGATTACGAATTCACCGCGAATCTCGAAGATGAACTCGATAACGTTTCCCGCGGTGAAAAAGCCTGGATCCCGTTACTGAAAGATTTCTGGACGCCCTTCAAAGAACAGTGTGTCGACATAGACGAAAATGTCAGCCGTGCTGATGTTGCTCAATCACGTCACATTGGCACCGACCCTAAAACTCAAAAGCCAATCAGCGTTCGCATGGGGCCTTATGGGCCTTTTGTGCAAATTGGTGACAAAGACGATGAAGAAAAACCGGCTTTTGCCAGCCTAAAACCCGGCATGAAAATGAACGAAATCACCATGGACAACTACGAAGCATTGTTCGTATTGCCACGTGAGTTGGGTGATTCTCCCGAGGGTGAAAAAATATCGACCAACTATGGTCGCTTTGGGCCGTATGTTAAATACGACAGTAAATTTGTTTCTATCAATAAAGCCTACCAGGATCAGAACATTGATCCTTACAACATCACCTTAGAACAGGCCATGGAACTGGTTGCTGCGAAAAAAGAATTTGATGCTAACAAGTACATCAAGAGTTTTGAAGGCACTGATATAGAAGTACTAAATGGACGTTATGGGCCTTACATTACCAACGGTGAGAAAAACGCAAAAATACCTAAAGACAAGGAACCTAAAGACCTAACCCAGGAAGAATGCGAAAAATTGCTAGCGGAAGCACCTGAACGCAAGGGCCGTAAAAAGAAAGCTGTCAAAAAGAAGGCCGTAAAGAAAAAAGTAGCCAAGAAAAAAACCACTAAAAAGAAAACAACCAAGAAAAAGACGGTGAAGAAAAAGGCCGCGCCAAAGAAAAAAACGCCAGTAAAAAAGAAAACCGTTAAGAAGAAATAAGTAACCCATGGCGAGCCACTTTGCCATCCAGTACGCTGCCCACCAAATACATCATGGCGGCGTCATTGTATACCCCACCGAGACGGTTTATGGCCTTGGCTGTGACCCGATGAATCTTGCGGCCATCACTTACCTTAACACTCTCAAACAAAGAGAGCGCGGCAAGGGACTGATTCTCATAGGTCATACACTAGATCTCTTTGAAGATTATGTTGCATCACTTTCTGACGGCCAAAAAAAACAAATCAGCCAGACTGATGAGCCCACTAGTTGGATAGTTAAAGCAAAAGATTCCTTACCCGACTGGCTCACCAATTCGCAGAGAACCGTGGCAATACGCATCACCCAACATCCTGTTGTCAGCGAACTCTGTCAGCAATTAGGCCACCCCATTGTTTCAACCAGCGCCAATCCTCGCGGCAAAAAAACCTGCCGCAATGCATTGCAAGCACACAAATACTTTCATGATAAAGTAGACGCCATATTAATTGATGACCGCCACCTCAGTGGCCGTGCATCAACTATAAAGAGATTAGACAACCTTTCAACCGTACGATAATAATTTGAGCCAAACATGTCACAACCCGATACTCAAGCCGTAAAAGAATATTTACTCAACTTGCAAAAGAGCATTTGTCAGGGCCTTGCCGATGAAGATGGCAAAGCTGATTTTATTGTCGATGAATGGCAACGCGAGAACGGCGGCGGTGGCGGCATTACTCGTGTTTTAACCGATGGCGCTGTATTTGAACAGGCTGGCGTAAACTTCTCACATGTCACCGGTGGAAAACTACCCGCTTCCGCAACTGCGCATCGACCTGAATTAGCTGGTAGAGAATTTGAGGCTATGGGTGTATCGCTAGTGATACATCCGCGCAACCCCATGATTCCAACATCACATGCCAACGTGCGCTTCTTCATCGCAAGCAAGCAGGGCGCTGACCCAGTCTGGTGGTTTGGCGGCGGCTTTGACCTTACCCCGTACTACGGCAACAACGATGATTGTATTCACTGGCATAAAACTTCACAGCAAGCATGCCTTCCTTTTGGCGACGAGGTTTATCCTAAATATAAAAAATGGTGCGATGAATACTTTTATCTAAAACACCGTGACGAGCAACGAGGTATCGGTGGTTTATTTTTTGATGACTTAAATGCTGCAGGATTTGAACAGAGCTTCAGCTTCACAAAAAGTGTTGGCGACCATTTTCTAAAAGCCTACTTACCGATTGTTCAAAACAGAAAAAATGACGTTTACACTGAAGCACAACGTGACTTTCAGCTTTATCGTCGTGGCCGCTATGTTGAATTTAATCTGGTTTATGATCGCGGGACCTTATTTGGTTTACAAACAGGTGGGCGCACAGAATCAATTCTTATGTCATTACCACCTGTAGTACACTTCAAATATGACTGGAAACCCGACAAAAACAGTGCCGAAGAAGAACTTTATAATTACTACTTAAAACCAAAAGACTGGTTAAAAATCAAATGACCTGATTTTATTTTTAACCAGCTGAACAGGCAACTTCACCACATTGCCGTGAGGCAGGCACTCAAGTGGGGGCGATATATAGTGTCCCTGCACACGATCTACGCCGCATACTTTCAGCAAGCGTATAACTTCCGGGCTTTCAACGTATTCAGCAACAGTCTGGCGTGACAAAGAATGAGCCACATCATTCATCGCAGTGACAATGGCGCGATCAGTAGAACCTCTGGCCATATTTTTAACAAACTGACCATCAATCTTCACATAATCTGTCGACAAACTCTTAAGTTGTGAGAACGAGCAAAATCCAGAGCCAAAATCATCCAGCGAAAAACGACAACCAATTTCAGTCAGCATTTTAATAAAGTGATTTGCCTGATTCATATTTGCAATGGCGCTGGTTTCAGTAATTTCGAATACCAGATTACTCGGTGAAACTTTATATTTTTCAATGATTGCTTTAATACGAGTAGCCGCTTCATCATCATCCAATGTGTTACCTGAAAGATTTATCGATAAACAAACTTTTTCCTGCAACGAGCCCAGCGCAACCAAAGCACGCAATGCATGTTCAACTACCCACATATCTATATCAATCATCATATTGAATCGTTCGGCAGTCGGCAAAAACGAATCAGGCAAATATAAATCTCCATTTTCTGCGCGCATTCTTATTAAAACTTCATAACTATATCGCGGCTTATTCATTTTTAAATAATTTTTCCACAACATCCCATTTTGAATTGGCAAATCAATAAGATCTATATCGTGCAAATCAAGAATCGGCTGAAAATGTAATACAAAATCATTTTTCTTTAATGCTTCGCGTAATCTGCTAGACCAGCCTAGCTCACTACCCATTACATTACGTTCATCATCATTTTTATCATACAAGTGTGTTTGATTACGTCCCAGACGCTTCGCTATATGGCAAGCAATATCTGCATCTGCCAAAGCATCTCCCGCTGTTACAGCTGCACCTTCTATCATCGCAACACCCACACTGGCCTGCACATGATATGCATTGTCTTCATGCGGCACACGCAAGCCAGTTAGCGCTTCTCTACATGCATCTGCCAAACTCATGGCCAAATCTTGATCAACATTTTTTAAAATAATTGCAAATTCATCACCACCTATGCGCGCAACCACATCATTTCTTCTTAACTGCTTAACCAGTAAATTACTGATTTCTATTAACAGTCGATCACCTGCATCATGGCCGACAGCATCATTCACATACTTAAACCGATCTAAATCTAGATACACTATGGCACTGCCTATACCGCTGCGTTGAACGTGGCGGATCTCCTCTTCCAAATGAGTTTCCAGATAACGGCGATTATAAATCTCTGTTAGATAGTCATGTGTGGCCTGCCAGCGCAAACGCTCTTCCAACATTTTCTGATTAGAAATATCACGGAAGGCAACAACAGACCCCTCTTGCTTATCGTTGATATTAAGTGGATACAAAGTACACTCCACTGGAACTGCTTTTCCCGATTGATGCTGAAAACGTGTCTCCCAGCTTTTTAAGATTTCTCTATTTTTGTAGGCTTTACGCAGCTGGTCTTCTTCCATTGATTGTTCTTCATCTTTGTAATGAAAAATGTCACATGCATTTTCACCAATTAGACTCGGGGAATCATCAAGACCTAAAAGTGAATAAGTTGCAGGATTTGCAAAAGTAACCCTGCCATCATTATCCACACCATAAACCCCCTCTCCCACAGATTCCAGAATCGCCGCCAGTCCTTCTCGTTGTTTTTCAATAGAACGTTGAATTTCGATGAAACGGCTCATGGCTGAGACGCGAGCTAAAAATAATTCTTCTGCTTCATTTTTAAAGAAACATTCGATCGCACCTGCTTTTAAACAGTCACGGATGACTGAATCCAGATAGGTGCCCGTAATAACGGCCGTACGGATACTCTCCGTTCTTTCATCATCTCGCAATTTCTGGCAAAGCACGTAACCATTCTCATCTGGCATAAAATAATCGACGATCGCAATATCAAATTCTTTTTCCTGCGCTATTTCATAGGCCTGTTTGACTGAATTCGCTGTCTCAACCTGATAACCATTTTGCTTCAATAAACGGCTGTAATAATGAACAATACTTCTGGAATCGTCCACGAACAGAACTCTGGTTGGCTCCGAAGTGTGTGATAAACAATACAGCTCATCGTCTATCTGAATATCAGGTTGCAACATAGTCTGTAGTGATGCCGCCGCTTCCTGATAATTTTCCCACGGTATCATCGCAGCGTTTGGACGAGTGCCCGTCCAGTTAAGCAGGTTCAAATCAACATCATTAGAAAGTAGGATAACGGGGAGTTCACTATAAGGTTCACGATTAAGCAGCACCATCAATTTTTTAGATTCAGCATGATGTTTGTAATTTGTGAGGCCTACAATCACTGCATGCAGGTTCTGACGAGTTTGCTGCAACATTTCGATAGTGGACTGAAAGGAATCGGACAATACCAGCTCAAAATTCTGTTTTTCAACTAGCTTGCTCAATATATATCGCAAGGTTGCCGATTCTTCGACAATCAATATTCTCTGTACAACAGAATCAGTCATTGCATTCCTCACTGGGGCACCAAATCCTAGGCGTAGGATCAATAAACAGAATACACCTAATATGGCTATCATTTAAAGGGATTAGAAATAATCCGTCTTATTTATATAGACATATCCTGTGAGATTTTCAGGTTTTCAATCAAAATTCTATTTACATTTATATCTTGACAAAATAAGGAGTGATGCCAGAAATATATCTTGCTGATACAATAGCTGCCATCTGATTGAATTGCGGAGTTCTTCATGTCAAAAACCGATATTTTTCAAAGCGTTCGTATGCGTCGAATGCGCCGTGACGAGTTCTCACGTCGCTTAATGCGTGAACACCACATTCATAGCGATGACCTGATTTACCCGATGTTTGTCATTGAAGGTTCAAATCAGCGCGAAGCCGTTGCCTCTATGCCCGGTGTCGAGCGCGTCAGTATCGATCAGCTGCTGTTAGAAGCCGAACAGTGCATTGGGCTAGGCATTCCAGCTATAGCCCTGTTTCCTGTTGTAGGCAGCGATAAAAAATCTGATGATGCTGAAGAAGCCTTTAACCCTAACGGCCTGGCACAACAGGCGGTTCGCGCACTGAAGGCAAAATTCCCCGATCTTGGCGTCATTACTGATGTTGCACTCGACCCCTTCACCAGCCATGGCCAGGACGGTCTGATTGATGATAGCGGCTATGTGCTCAATGACGAAACTATTGATGTACTGGTTAAACAGGCACTGTCACACGCAGAAGCCGGCGCTGATGTAGTCGCACCCTCGGATATGATGGATGGACGCGTCGGTGCTATCCGAGACGCTTTAGAAGATGCAGGCTACATACACACTCGCATTCTCGCTTACGCCGCCAAATACGCCTCCAGTTTTTACGGCCCTTTCCGCGATGCGGTAGGTTCTTCGGCCAATCTCGGCACTGGTAACAAATACAGTTATCAGATGGATCCGGCTAATTCTGATGAAGCCATTCGTGAAGTTGCACTGGACCTGGAAGAAGGCGCCGACATGGTCATGGTCAAACCCGGCATGCCTTATCTTGATATTGTGCGCCGTATCAAAGACGAATTCGGTGCACCAACTTTTGTTTATCAGGTCAGCGGTGAATACGCCATGCTCAAAGCGGCTTCACAAAATGGCTGGCTGGATGAAAAAGCCGTGGTCATGGAAAGCCTGCTATCAATGAAACGTGCCGGTGCTGATGGCATTCTGACTTACTACGCCAAAGACGTGGCGAAATGGCTGGCTGAATAGTGTCCGAAGACATAATTGACCGTTACGCTGTTTTCGGCAACCCGATCAGCCACAGCAAGTCACCGCAGATACACTCCGCCTTTGCCCAGCAGACCGGACAAAACCTGGTTTACACTGCCGAACTCGCTGAAGTAGAAAATTTTGAAGAAGCCGTTAAAGCCTTTATTAAGAATAATGGCAAAGGTATCAACATCACCGTGCCATTCAAGCAACAGGCCTGGCAATTAGCCACACAAAGAAGCTCACGCGCGGAAAGAGCTGGCGCGGTGAACACCATTATCGTCAAAGATGATGGTAGTTACTTCGGTGAAAACACCGATGGCATTGGACTGGTACGCGACCTGGGTAACAATCATAAAATCGGGCTGAAAGACAAAAGAATTCTAATTCTTGGCGCTGGCGGTGCAGTTCGTGGTGTTATCGAACCCATTATGGAAAAAGATCCTGCCATGCTGGTAATTGCCAATCGCACCGTAGAAAAATCCATACGGCTGGCAGAAGAATTTTCTGATCTGGGCAATATCACGGGCTGTGGTTTTGATGAGCTCAAAAACCAGTCGTTTGATGTTGTCATCAATGGCACCTCAGCCAGCCTGCACGGCGACCTGCCGCCTTTGCCCGATACATTATTCAACGACAACGCCTGTGCTTACGACATGATGTATGCTGCCGATCCCACGGTATTCATGAAATGGGCAATCCAGCACGGTGCAGCGAATGTTTTTGATGGTTTGGGCATGCTGGTTGAACAGGCAGCGGAATCGTTTAATTTGTGGCGGGGTGTTCAGCCGGAAGTGAAACCTGTGATTGATGCGATCAGGGATTCGCTTAAATAAACCTGTGTTATTTTATTTTTCTGTAGATATCTCTCAACAACGACTTTTCTTCTTCATCCTTACTGACTGTTCCTTTCAGCACGATATAGGACAATTCTTTTACTTCCTCCAGGCTCTTATTCCTGACAGGAATGATGTCTCGAAACTCATGCCAGCGTATTCCTTTTTCCTTTAAAACAAGCTGGTAAGAATAATTATTCTCTTCGCCATATATTCTTATTGTGTGATGTTTGTACTTACAGCTTGTATATTTCTTGCCCTTTTTGGTAAAACCATTTTCCCAGTCTGAACCATGAACAAATTTACTGATGTTTTTATACAGGGCAATAATATGCCCACTGAGCATTCTGTCTTTTTTGGTTAGATGTTGCACACAAGTACTACCAACGACTTTATAACCCCAGCCGGGGTGATAAGTCACATGCGCATATCGTATCTCATGCCCACAATTTTCCCGTTCGCAAATGCCATCCGCGCCACCCAGATCTTCAATCAAGATTAAGGTCCAGCCACGATCAGGTGCAATCAGCTTATGCTCTCTTGCATGGCAGCCCCTGCACAAGGTTCTGCAATCACTCAGCGAATACTCCCATGGCGGCTTATCTTTTACGTATATTTCATGGTGCACTTGCAGAACCACATCAGGCTCAGTTCTTTTACAGCGCAGGCATTTATATCCGTCTCTGTGTTTGACCTTGTCAGAAAAGTCATACCACTTTTTATTGGTGTATAGTTTTCTTGGCTTTTCCATCGCTGAAACACTCCCTGAGTTTTTAATAAACTACCTAATCTACCCAAAAATCCACTTCCTGCAATTCCAGAAACTCTCTCGCCTTCTCCCCCTGCAACATCGCCAATGTCGACATCATCCCCGCCTCAACACAGGTTGGCGCTGCGACGCTTACCGTGTGCGGTGCGTCGGGCACCGACCAGCCGGTTTTGGGATTGAGCACATGACTGTAACGCACACCATCTTTCAACAGATAACGATGCGCATCACCGCTGGTGGCGATAGCACCGCGGGATAATTTAAACAGGGCGACGGCATTTTCCTTGCCGGTGACCAGTCGTCCGACTGACCAGCAGTTTTTGTTTCGGCGCTCGCCTGTGGTCGCCAGGTCACCCCCAAAATTAACCAGTACGCTTTCATCGGTCAGGGAACGTGCGATTTGTACGCAGCGATCAACGGCGTATTCTTTACCGATACCACCGAGGTCGATCTCCATACCCTCGGGCATCTGCAACACTTGATCTTGCCATCGTACTTTTGACCAGCCAACTTTATCCAGCATGGCGCTCACCGCTAAAAATTCTGGCACATTATCACTGCCATCGAACTTCCAGACTTTTCTGAGCACACCAGATGTTATATCAAACAGGCCTTCGGACATTTGGGTAAGCTGGTCTGAAAAATCAATCAGCCTTGCGGTTTCATCATCGATTGCAACTGAAGAGCCTTTTGCGTTGTTTATTTTATGAATAATGTTGTCGTCACGATATCGACTGAATTTTTGCTCTATGCGCTTTGCTTCATCAGAGACACCTTCAAGAATGCGGGTGGCCATTGCCCTGTCTTTGATTTCCATGAGCACTTCACAGGGGCTGGCCATGGCTGAGAACGAACCCTGCCAATAATCAGCTTCCCGTTTCAGCCTTAGATTTTTTGATTTTAAATTTTTCATAAAAAAAGGGCTTCTTTTCAGAAGCCCTAAACTTAATTGATCAGCATGTCAGAAACAATCCCTATTTCACTCCAATCAATTATCACCACATGAAAGAATAGTTCACCTGCAACATAATGGCACTCAAGTCAGGTGTTTCCTGACCAGCTGGCACTACGCCATCGTTGACCGACTGTGTAATCAGCCCGCCACGCACCGAGAATTCGCTGCTATCATCCATAGGAACACCGTACTTCAAGCCGATCGTTGTGGTCGTTGACTCAGCAAGTCGATAATCATGGCTGGCGTAATCAACCAACACATTGCCCGCACCATCAATATCCGTACCTAAGACCAGATTATGCCGGTAAAAATCGGCGGCCGATTGTGTGTAATAACGCACTTGCGGTTGCAGATAACTCGCTGCCAGTTCGTAGCGATATTTCATATCCAGCGTATGCGATTTAATTCCCCAGTCATCGGAATAATAACGGTATGAAAAATTAATCACATCTTCTTCCAGATGATGAACAGCCTTGAAGAACACTGTATTTTTCTGACGGGAATCAGGCCGTTTTTCATAGACGTATGGCAAATCACCGGGTGCCGTTGAAAATGTAGTTGACGGCAACCCGGTAACTGGGTCATCAACTATTGTGACAATTTTATACGGATCATTCTGATAGCCATTGACCATGCCCAGTGAAAGATTCAACTGTATGATAGTTTTTCGATCTATCACCTGCGTCACACCAACCATAAAGTCGGTAATGGTTTTTGTTTCGCTACTCCCATTCACGTTCTGGCCCGCACCTAGATCACGCATCGGCGCAAATTCAATAGGCACACCACCGCCTGGATTGACCGAGTCACTATTAAAACCCATTCCTACATTCAGCGTAGTATTGCGATTATTAAAATCCTGTGAATAGTTTGCGCTCACACCCATGGAAAAATAATCGTGCTCACCGGACAGGTTTGCACCCCAGATGACTTTCGACATACGATCCAGCGACTGCGTGTAGTCAGCACCCAAAGCAATACGGACATCTCTAAAAGTCTCATCTAATGGTGCATCACCTGGTGCAATCGTGTAAGAACTCTGACCCGATGGCGTGGTAAAGGTTTGTACCGTATTGGTTGCATAAGCACCATTGGGCGTGGCTCCAGTCAAGGCATCAACCACCAGTCGAAGATCAATACGGTCATCATCACCCAGTGTACGACCCGCATAAATTGCAGGCTCGGCAGCCTGAACGCGACCATCGCCTTCACCGTAATAAAGAAAAGCGGTATCCACATCCCACTCAGAACCAGCTGCACTGGCCATTGGCGATGCCACCTGTAACAACGCACAAGTGGCCAACGCCATCTGACCCTTTATCTTCTTTAATTGCATCCGCAACCCCCACCACCAACGCCCTGGCCACCGCTAGAAGCCTCTTTACTAAAATAAATATGCTCGTCATAAAAATTATCAAAATAGTCTGCTGATAATTGCATGGAATCTTTAGCCAGCAAATCACGCTCCCACGGTTGCACGCCCATACTGGAACATCCTGTAAGCATTACCAACAAAACAAATGCACTTATAAATCTCATGTAAATCCTCATCCCGTCCTTCATTTATTGCTGTTTTATTGCTCAAGCAACTGCTTGATTACTTCTTCCATTTTCACCTTATCTTTCTCACGAAAACCGATATGTGACGCATAAAGTTTGCCGTCGCGGCCGATCATATAGCTGCTCGGCATTCCCCGTAACTTGTACTCGGCCGCAGTATCACCGGATTCATCAAAGGCAATCACAAAATTCACATCCATGCCCTCGAGAAACTCATCGGCCAGCTTTCGCTCCTTATCTAGATTAATCGCCAACACCTCAAAACCTTTGTCTTTATAAGTCGCTTTCATCTCATGCATCCATGGAAACGATTCCTTACAGGGTTTGCACCACGATGCCCAAAAATCCAGATAGACCACCTTGCCCTTCAGCGATGTAAGATCCACCTGACCATTGGCCGTTGGCAGCTTTACTGCAGGCGCATCCTGCACTGCGGCCAGGCTAACACTACTCAAAATAATCATCATCAAAAAGAAGCTATACTGAACCAGTCTCATTTTCTTATCCACATATTCTATTCAAGTAAGCCAAGACTATGGATTAAGCCTTAAGACAACCTTAAGTAGACAAGCAAGCTCATATAAACTTGTTTGATAACCGTTAACATCAAAATAAACAGGACAGTGATTTGCGTATTTTATTAGCTGAAGACGACAGGCTACTCGGCGAAGGTTTATTAACCGGACTAAAAAATGATGGTTACTCCGTCGACTGGGTTCAAAAAGGTGGCGCTGCTTTATCCGCCATCACTACTACGCCTTATGATGCCGTCATCCTGGATATAGGCTTACCTGAAATGAGCGGTCTTGAAGTTTTGAGCATGGCCCGAAGCAAAGATATCACTACTCCTGTCCTCATCCTGACGGCACAAGATGCTATTGAAGACCGCGTTAAAGGACTGGATGCCGGCGCTGATGATTATCTAACAAAACCCTTTTCACTCGACGAGCTGTATGCACGACTTCGCGCACTGACAAGGCGTTCACGAGGCTTATCACAACAAACCATTAAGTATAAAAACATCATTATTGATCCGGCAGCACATTCTGTCATCTATAACAATGAGACTATTGAATTATCCCGACGAGAGTTTGCCTTATTGGAGGAATTAGTAATCAGCGCAGGCAGGGTTTTATCACGTTCCTTTCTCGAAGAAAAACTTTATAACTGGGATAACGAGATCGAAAGCAACACCATTGAAGTATACATACATCATCTCAGAAAAAAGTTTGGTTCGGAACTGATAAAAACCATACGTGGAGTCGGCTACACCGTGCCTAAAGAATAATGTCTATCAAATATCACCTTATGCTGCGCTTGTTTATCGCTTCACTGCTAATAGTAGGTGGTGGCACATGGCTTGGTTATGAAGATACACAACATGAAACCAGAGAATTATTTGACGCTCAGCTGGCACGGTCTGCGCGTTTGATACTAAGCATGGTACAAGCTGATCAGGGTCGTAGCGACTTTTCAAACATCCAAAAATATCTTGATGAAAACAGCCCGCTTCATGTAGAGATAGATCATGGCGACGAAGCAAACCATGATCTTGAACCAGGCCACATTTATGAAACTAAACTCGCCTTTCAAATATGGGACGGTCTTGGAAACCTGGTTTTGAAATCACAAAATGCACCTATAAGTCCCATGACCAGCATACAAAGTGGTTTTGATAATAAATCATTTCTTGGTCAGGACTGGCGCGTGTTTAGCCTACACAGTAGTAAACCACACTACCAATGCATAACAGCTGAACGTGTTGATGTTCGCAATGATCTGATCGATAAATTAAGCTCGGATTTACTTCTTTTGCTGATAACATTAAGTCCCGTCCTTTCAGTTGTTATGTGGTTCGCTATTAATCAAGGTTTATTACCTTTGCAAAATCTTGCCTCACAAATAGGCCGACGCGACGCCTCCAATCTTGACGCTGTTTCAGAAACGCATGTTCCCACTGAAATAAAAACTATTGCCGGCGCTCTAAATAGTTTGTTGTTACGACTTAGCCTTGCACTGGACCGTGAAAAGAGAATCACCTCAGACGCAGCACATGAACTTCGAACACCTCTAGCCGCCGTTAAACTACACGCCGAGCTAGCGCAAAAAGCCAGCAACAAAAATGATCGAGTCAATGCTATTCATCATGTACTACAAGGCATTGATCGAACTACTCATCTGGTCGATCAGCTTCTGGCACTTGCCAAACTTGAACCTGAATCTTTTTCAAAAAACCTGGATTTGCTCAATCTTAACCACATGGTTATTGCAGAAGCTGCTTTACTCGCACCTATAGCTGGCAAAAAAAATATCGAGCTTGCTATCAACGACAGTGACGAAGCATTTATAAAGGCTGACAGCACATCGTTACACTTACTAATACGAAACATTCTGAGTAATGCCATTAACTACACGCAGGACAATGGAAATATTGAGATATCAATCATCAGCACAACAGAATCAATCGACCTAATTATTGAGGATAACGGCCCCGGCATTCCTGCCGAACAGCGCGAGCGGGTTTTTGAACGATTTTATAGAATGGAAAATCATGAACGCCCGGGATGCGGCATAGGACTGTCTATTGCTATGCGTGTTGCCGAACTGCACAACGCAAAGCTTCAACTGGGCACGCCAAATGAAGGTACTGGCCTGGTAGTAACAATCAGTTTCCCCAAGCACCAATTGTAAAGCCTGAATAATTCTGAAAAAACTGCTCGAACTCCATTACAGGCAATGGCTTACTGATTAGATATCCCTGTGCAACATCACAATTATACTTTCTTAACACCCTCATGGCCGCCTCATCTTCAACGCCTTCAGCAACAACTGTCAAACCAAGATTATGTGCTAAATCAATGGTTGATCGCACCACTACCTCATCATCCTTATTAGTATCAACATTTTTAACAAAAGATTTATCTATTTTTAGCTCACTCACCGGCAACTTTATTAAACGACTCAAGGATGAGTAACCAGTACCATAGTCATCAATAGATAATTCAATACCCAGGCCGCATATATATTCAAGCACTTCACTTAGGGCATCATATTCTGACAAAAATAAATTCTCAGTAATTTCGAAAATGAGGTACTCGGCATTTTTCTTCTCACCAACAATCCGATCAAGATTCTTTATAAAACCAGGGTTCATCAGCGTCTGCGGTGATAAATTAACAGCAACACGCATCGGACATTTTTCATTCCACTGCTTCGCCTGCTGCAGCGCTGTATCAATAGCCCAGTAGGTATATTCATCCAGTAAACTATTTTGTTCCAACACTTTTATAAAGTTGTCAGGTGAAACCACTCCTCGCTCAACACTAACCCAACGACCTAAAGCCTCTGCAGAAACCAGCTTATTATCTTTAATAGAAATTTTGGGCTGGTAATACAATTCAAATTCATTATTTTCAAGCGCACGCCGTATATCAGCCACCATTACCAGATGTCCACGCGTCATATGATCAAGCTCAGGATCATATAGACATAATCCCGTTGCATTATTTTTTGCTTCATACATAGCTGAATCAGCATGGCTCAACAAACTACTAGCATCATCACTCTGGCTCGGAAATACAGATACTCCAAAACTGGCATTCACCGCAATTTTCATATTGACTATATTAAATGGATCTTCGAGTAATGACTTAAACTCTTTTGCTCTCTGCATAGATGCTTCTTCATCACAATCCGGCAGTACAATAACAAACTCATCACCGCCTAGTCGCGCCAGTGTTTCATTAGACTTCGTGTTACGTTCAAAACGACGGGCAATTTTCTTCAGCAATAAATCACCGCGTTCATGGCCCAGCGCTTCATTAACTTCCTTAAAACGGTCAAGATCAATTAATAAAAGGCCAATTTCTTCTTCTGAAAGAATTGCCTGAGTAATATTACGGGAAAGACGATCATGAAATAATGAGCGATTTGGTAAGCCTGTGACAGTATCGTATAGCGATAAATATTCCAGTTCTTTACTGCTTTCCAATAACTGCCTATTAAGCATCTCCAGACGGATGCGATAATCATCATTAACCTGCCTGGTTTTCTCCATATTGTTGACAGCCATCGCATTTTCTATCGCGATGGAAACAATGCTGGCAAACATCTGCAATAAATTTAGATCTCTGCGTGTAAACTCACCACCAGAAATTTTATTGATACCTGAAATACCACCAAGAAAATGGCGTCGTCCTTGCAGGGGAACCATAATCATGGTGCCAGCTTCTTCTTCCCAAAGATTTCTTTCATCATCATTCAACTCATCGAGAACACCTAACCACCAGGGACGTTTGTGTTTCCACACCCATCCGCAGACGCCAAACTCAAGAGGTAAGGATTCACCAACAATTTCATCAGAATTTTTACCGGAGCCACCGCGATAGGTATAGGTTTCGCAGTTCTCGTCCAGTATGGGAACTAATAATGTTTCTGCGCCCACCAGAGCACGCGCACGTTCTGCAACGATTTGAAAAACCTTATCAAGATCCAGCTCACTGCCGATTTCTGTAAAGGTTTTTTGTAAAAGATCGATTTCAATTTCTCGATCCTTGAGGCTTTGATTTAGATCTACTACGTTCGATTTTATATTATTTTCATTAATCACTTATTCACATTCCACGCAATAGCAGGCGACAAGTCATTCAAGTATAGTAATTAAACACAAAATTATCATGGTTTAACTAAAAAATTATCAGCTAGCCCATTTTATGATTTATGCCTTTCTTTGAGAGCCACATAATGCTGTGCTGAATATTTGAAAAATGACTTTTCCTTGTCACTGAGTTCGCGCGCTCTTTTCACTGGCGAACCTAACCAAAGGTAACCACCTTCTAACACCTTTCCCGGTGGTACCAGGCTACCAGCACCCACCATAGCGCCACTTTTAACAACAGCGCCATCCAGCACCACCGCGCCCATACCAATCAAACATTCATCTTCAACAGTACAGGCATGCAAAACAACATTATGGCCAACCGTGACATCATTACCCACATCCAGTTTATTGCCACCGGGGGCATATTCGCTGTCATGCGTGACATGCAAAACACTACCATCCTGAATGTTTGTGCGATCACCAATCCTTATAGAGTGGATATCACCCCGTACCGAGCACATTGGCCATATCGAGCTATCTAGCCCAATCTTTACATTACCTGTGACTACCGCTGCCTCATCGACAAAGGCGCTATCGGCAATCTCAGGTGAATAATCTTCAAATTTACGTATTGTCATGTCCCTACACTATTACATATTCATCTTCACGTACACGTCAGCTTTCCAGTCAGGTATCATTAGCAACCTATGTCGCACCAAACTTTTTGCATCAATACCGTCAAACAAATAAAGAAGATGTTATCGTCATTACCAAATAAATTGTATGCCCTCATTGACAAAAAATATCCACAAAAGGCCTTTGGATATCTCAGGCAGTTTCAAGCGAAAATAAAGCCACAGCTCAGCCAAATACGTACCCGACTACATAAGCTCTTTATCAAACTAAAAAATAACGTACTGATAAATAAACTTATTTTAATAAGCGATAGCGCTATAGCTGTCATTGATGATGGCGCACTATATGTAGAGAAACGTATCCGCCACTACTCTCAACAGCTAAAGCAGACACTAGTCAAAACCTACAAACGTGCAGCACAATCATTTCTGGCCCAAAGACTTAAACAATACGCCCTGCTCATCCGACTCGATAAACCCATCGGCATCCTGCTATTACTCTGGCCAACACTGATCGCTTTATGGATCGCCGCTGGCGGCTGGCCTGATACCGATGTACTGCTGGTTTTTGTCGCCGGCGTGTTTCTGATGCGCTCAGCAGGATGTGCGATTAATGACTACGCCGACCGCCACATTGACTGCAAGGTGGCGCGCACCAAAGACCGTCCGCTCACCTCGGGAACAATCACAGAAAAGGAAGCCTTGGCTGTATTTGCCGTGCTCTGCATAGCAGCATTCGCGCTGGTGTTGTTAATGAATCAGCTCACCATCATCATGTCTCTGGTTGGCCTGATACTGGCCGCCAGCTACCCCTTCATGAAGCGCCACCATTATTTACCGCAAATCCATCTGGGCGCGGCTTTTGGCTGGGCCGTACCCATGGCCTATGTCGCACAAACCAATGAACTCAGCCCGGTAGCCTGGTTATTATTCATCGCCACCGTCTTGTGGGCGACAGCTTATGACACCATGTATGCCATGGTTGACCGCGAAGACGATTTAAAAATCGGGGTAAAATCTACCGCCATCCTTTTTGATGATGCCGACAAACTCATCATCGGCGTCATTCAGTCAATACTTATACTTAGCCTGATCATGGTCGGTCTAAGAGCCGAGCTTGGTGGTTTTTACTTTACCGGTGTGCTGCTCGCCTCAGGCCTGGCCATCTGGCAACAATACCTAATCCGTCACCGACAACCCGCCCAGTGCTTTCAGGCATTCCTAAACAATAACTGGTTTGGACTGGTATTATTTGTCGGTGTTTTTCTTGAATATCAAATTGGAGACATTACCTCGTGAAACCACTATCAAGCCTAATTACCCTAATCGCACTCAGCTTTTGCCTTAGTGCCAGCGCCTCCGACCTGGCCAAAGAACAACGCTGGGCAGACTCCATTGAAGCCACCTTAATGGATGGCGAGATCATCATGCTCAACGACGGTAAAAGCGAATTTTTAGGCATCATGACCGAAGCCGTAGAAGACCTGCACCGCGCTGCCATCATTATGCACGGCACTGGCGTTCATCCTGACTGGAAACAGGTTATCTCACCACTACGCATCGACCTCACCGATCACAACTGGCATACGTTATCCATTCAAATGCCAGTTCTTAAAAATGGTGCTGAATACCCCGAATACGCGCCACTTTATGAAGAAGTCGCACCACGCATCAATGCCGCCATCAAACAACTAAAAGAAGACGGCATCAAAAAAATCGTGCTCATTGGCCACAGCCAGGGCAGCGCCATGGCCACTTATTACCTGTCGAAAAACAAGGCTGATATTATGGGTTTCGTCGGCATTGGCATGCCCGATCTTGCTGACGACATCCGTATGAAACCCAGCGAAAGCCTGAAAAAAGTCAAAGTACCTGTGCTTGATTTATACGCCAGCGACGACCTGAAAAGCGTACTCGACAACAGTGAGAAACGCATGGCTGCCGGTGAAAAAGCCGGCAATGAACGCTACAGCCAACTGGTTATCAAAAATGCGGGACACTTTTTTGAAGGCAAAGAAGATGAGTTAATTCGATGGGTTTCTGATTGGATGGGGAGACTAAAATAAAATAGTAGGTCGGCAAACTTTTGCCGACGATATTTAAAATGTCGGGAAAGGCTTCCCGACCTACTTATTCAAAGGCGCCCGCGCCAGGCTCAGCACCGTAATTCTTTCCACGCCTGCCTTTTTCAACACCCGCGACAACTCATTTGCGGTCGAACCGGTGGTGACCACATCATCAACAATCACCACATGCTTTTGTAGTAACGGCTCGACTACGGCAAATGCACCACGGATATTTTTCCGCCGCGCTTTGGCATCCAGCCCGGTTTGCGCGCTGGTATCACGCGCTCGCTCAACGGCATTTAACTCCATCGGCCAGCCGGTTTTTTTTGACAAAGCGCGCGCCAGTTCGATTGACTGGTTGAAACCGCGTTGGCGCATTCTCTTTCTATATAGTGGAACAGGCAAAATACAAACTTCTTCCTCAGCCTTTATTTTTTCAACGCAATCCGAATTCGCCAATAACTCCCCCAACAAACGCGCATGCGCCAGTTTTTCGTTGAACTTGAGTTGCTGAATTAACCAGATCACCGGCTGCTCGTAGCTAAACACGCTGAAGGCCTGATCATAAAAAGGCTGCTTTTTCTGGCAGCGACCACAAACCGCACCAGCCGAGGTTCCGACCGGTAACGGCAACGCGCAGGAAATACAGGCAGTCTGGTTGAAGGGCAGTTGTTGGTGGCAGTGTTCGCACAGATCAGCTCCGTTACGGCCTGCATGCCCACACATCAAGCACCGGGGCGGGTACAGTAACTGAACATTTGAATGAACTACTGAATAGAATACCCCTTTAATATCCATTTTCACGAAGACTCCCTGTCATGGCATAATAGCGCCTTTGATATTACACCTATTATAGACAGCAGATACCACATGAGTAGCTTACGACACGACTGGACGATGCAGGAGATTACTGCATTATTTGATTTACCCTTCAACGACCTGCTTTTTCAGGCACATAGCCTACATCGCGAGAACTTTGACCCTAACCACGTGCAGGTCAGTACCCTGCTCAGCATCAAGACCGGTGCCTGCCCTGAGGATTGCTCTTACTGCTCACAAAGCGCGCGCAATGAGGCGGAACTGGAACGTGAGCGCCTGCTGCCGCTTGAAGAAGTTCTCGAAAAAGCCAGAGAAGCCAAAGACAACGGCGCTTCACGTTTTTGTATGGGTGCTGCCTGGCGCAACCCCACCGACAAAAATCTGGAACGTGTTATCGATATGATTGAGGGCGTGAAATCCATGGGCATGGAGACCTGCGTTACGTTGGGCATGCTCACCGAAACGCAGACCGAACGCCTGAAGGTAGCCGGGCTGGACTATTACAATCACAACCTCGATACCTCGCCCGAGTTTTACGGCGACATTATTACCACGCGTACTTATCAGGATCGCCTCGATACGCTGGAACATGTGCGCAATGCAGGCATCAACACCTGCAGCGGCGGCATTCTGGGTATGGGTGAATCACGTAAAGATCGCGCTTCATTGATGCAACAACTGGCGAATTTACCGAAACACCCCGATAGCGTGCCGATCAATATGCTGGTCGCGATCGAAGGCACACCTTTACAGGACGTGCCTAAACTCGAACCACTGGAATTTATCCGCACGGTGGCGGTAGCACGAATCATGATGCCTGAATCCTATGTACGTCTGTCCGCGGGTCGTGCCGAAATGAGCGATGAAATGCAGGCCATGTGTTTCTTTGCCGGTGCCAATTCAATGTTCTATGGTGATAAATTACTGACTACCGACAATCCTGATGAGAATCACGATCAGCAGTTGTTCAATAAACTGGGTATTCAGTCGCTTAAAACTGAAGTTATCAGCAACGCACCGGTTACTGTTTAACCGCACGTTGTAACATTTTGAAAGACCTGCAAAAGGAACTCATTGAGCGCAAGGCGCAGCACCTTTATCGCCGCCGTCGAATTAGTCAAGGACCGCAACAACCGGAAATGATTATCGATGGAAAGTCGGTGATCAGTTTTTGCAGCAACGATTACCTCGGCCTCGCCAATCACGACGATGTTAAAAATGCTTTCATCGAGGGTATAAAAACTTACGGCGCTGGTAGCGGCGCGGCGCACCTGGTCAACGGCCATTCAAACGCACACCACGCACTCGAAGAAGAGCTGGCTGAATTCACTGGCTATCCACGTGCACTTTTATTTTCCACCGGTTACATGGCCAACCTTGGTCTGGTGCAGGCCCTGGTCGGCAAAGGCGATACCGTACTCGAAGATCGACTCAACCATGCTTCACTCATTGATGGTGGATTACTCAGCGGTGCACGTTTTCAGCGCTATACCCACAACGACGCTGAACAGCTCGAACAGAAATTAGAAACGGCCAAAGGTGAAACACTGGTGCTTACTGATGGCGTGTTTAGTATGGACGGCGACATCGCCAACATTCATGCACTTGCCCAGTCGTGCAAACAACATTCAGCCTGGTTAATGGTCGATGATGCCCACGGCTTTGGCGTGCTCGGTGAACACGGCAAAGGGTGCCTCGAACATTTTCAGCTTTCACAAAATGATGTGCCGATTTATATGGCGACACTCGGCAAGGCGATCGGCACTTCGGGTGCCTTCATCGCAGGCAGTGAAGCGCTAATCGAAACCCTGATACAAAAAGCACGGCCTTATATTTACACCACCGCGACACCGCCAGCCGTTGCCGAAGCGACTCGTGCCAGTTTGAATCTAGTAAAAACAAAACCAGCATTGCGCGATCATTTGAACAGTAACATTCATTACTTCCGTGATTGCGCCAAACAATCAGGCATCGAATTGACAGAAAGCCAGACTGCAATACAGCCGATCATACTTGGCGATGAAAAACTCGCGCTTACCATGAGTGAGGCTTTGCTTGATAAAGGTTTACTGGTCACAGCGATACGTCCACCGACGGTACCCAAAGGCACTGCTCGTTTAAGAATAACTTTGTCAGCCGCACATTCAAGATCGCAAATTGATCAGTTAATTGACGCACTGACAAAACCATAATAAAACTTTACAATCCACAACAAATAATTTATTCGGAATTCAGACATGAAAAAATACGATGTATATGGTTTAGGCAACGCACTGGTTGATATGGAATTTGAAGTCGAGGATAGCTTTCTCGAACTGATGAGAATCGACAAAGGCATCATGACGCTGGTCGATGAAGAAGAGCAGCATCGCCTGATGACCCACCTCGATGCTTTCGAAGGCAACAAAGCCAGCGGTGGCTCAGCAGCCAATACGCTGATCGCGGTTGCTGCCATGGGCGGTTCATCGTATTACACTTGCAAGGTTGCCGACGATGACCTCGGCCAATTTTATCTCAATGATTTAAAAGAAGCCGGTGTTGATACCAACATGAACGGCACTCACCCCAATGGTATCACCGGTAAATGTCTGGTTATGGTGACACCCGATGCCGAGCGCACCATGCATTCTTTCCTCGGCATATCTTCCGAGCTTTCTATAAATGAATTACACAAAGATAACATCGCCAATTCTGAATACTGTTATATGGAAGGCTATCTGGTGACGTCACCGACGGGCAAAGAAGCCAACATTGAAGCGCGTAAAATTGCCGAAGCCAACGGCGTGAAAACCGCGTTCACCTTTTCCGACCCCGGCATTGTCGAGTTTTTTGGTGACCAGCTTAAAGAAACCATCGGCGACGGTATCGACCTGCTGTTCTGCAACGAAAAAGAAGCGATGGGATTTACCCAGAAAGACAACATCACGGATGCGATTGAAGTCATCAAAACCTTCTCGAAAAATTTTGCAGTCACATTAGGTTCAGAAGGTGCGGTTGCATATGACGGCAGCACCCTGTACGAAATCGCACCACACAAAGTCAAAGCCATCGACACCAACGGTGCTGGCGACAACTTTGCCGGTGCTTTCCTCTATGGTATTACCCACGGTATGAATTATCAGCAGGCCGGTGACCTCGCCAGCAAAACCGCAGCGCAGTTAATCACCAAATTTGGCCCGCGTTTGACGCCGGAAGAGTACCGTAAGCTGGCCCAGGGTTAATAGAGGGAAGGCCATCATCGCTGGCCGGATCAAGGCTTTTTTTCGGCCAGCACCTGATCAAAGCGCAAACGGTCGCGCGCATCGAACATGCGTTTTGCAATCAGGTGTAGCACGGCGACCACACCAAAGCCGGTTCCGGCAGTTACCATAAACATAATCAAAATTTGATACTTCACCGCTTCGACCGGCTCGGTGCCGGAGAGGATCTGGCCGGTCATCATGCCGGGCAGGCTGACGATGCCGGCTGCTGCCATCGCATTGATAATTGGAATCATACCGGCACGCATGCTGTCGTGACGGATTTCACGTATCGCTTCAATGGCGGTTTGTCCCAGCATTAAACGCTGTTCGATCACGGCACGTTGTTGCCATGCAGTTTGAATCAGACGGTCCATACCCAGTGCGATTCCATTCATGGTGTTACCCAGCATCATGCCCATCAATGGAATTGCGTACTGCGGTGTGTACCACGGGTCGGTTTTGATAATTAAAAACAGCGCGATCATGGTGATCAAAAATGATGACACGAACAACGAAAGCCCACTGATACCAAAACCCCACCAGCCTTTTATTTTTCTTTTCTGGCGCGACAACACTTCCCAGGCCGCGACCGTCAGCATCACCAGCATGATCAGTGCAATCAACGGCAATTGTGCAGTTTCAAAAACCTGCTTCAGCACCAGGCCAATTAATAATAACTGCGCCGTGGTTCTAACCGCCGCGATAATCAGTTGCTGGGTAATTCCCAGATGCAGGCGCGCGCTCAGGCCAGCCAGTGCCAGCACCAGTAGCGCGGCCAGCATCAGGTCATAGGCGGAAAGTGAGATCAGTGTATTCATAGTGACACCATCGCTGATTGCGTGAAATCAAAATAACGCTGCGTTGCCACGCGTTTGAGCTGGGCGTGGTTATGCGTCACCCAGATGGCCACCGCGTTATTTTGTTGCAGATAATCGGCGATCAGGGCTTCGACTTTGCGGGTATTTTCCGCATCGAGATTGGCGGTCGGTTCGTCCAGCAACAGCACCCGTGGCCTGTTCGCCAGCATACGCAAAATAGAAAGCCGCTGTTTCTCGCCGCTGGAACATCGCGATAGCTGCCATTGCAGCACCGAATCATCAAATCCCATCGAGGCAAAATCTACCCCATCTTCAGGAAAATGTGGTGCCACAGTATCAAACCACCACTGACTTTCGGCGGGCAGCAACGCCACCTGCTTGCGCCATTCAGCACCGGACACATCCTGCTGGCAAATATCTTCGAAACAAACCAAGCCTTCGACACAATCCATATCGGCAATCGCTCGTAACAGCCGAGTCTTGCCGCAGCCCGACTCACCGCTGACACCCAGACACTCGCCCGCCGCCAGTTCAAAACTGATCGGTGCGAGTGTATTAATGATTATTTCAGAGACCTTGAGCATGGGCGCATTGTATCAGCACAGTTCGTATTCTTGTTGCTATACTCTGCACATGAAATGGAAAAACACCTTAACAATCGTACTGTTAACCACGCTGGCCGCAGCCTCTTCCGCCTACGCCGAATCCAAACGCGTCGAAGTTTACTCACTCAGCCAGAACTACTGGGATACCCAGCCCGGCGAAACCCTGGGTGAGATCGTCAAGCAATTACTGCCCAATAATCCTTCGATGCAACATAAGCTGATGACCGATATCGTCAGCCAGAATCCCAATGCTTTTCCAGATGGCAACGCTGATTTTATGCGGGCGAATAGCCGGCTGTGGTTGCCGAATAATTTAATCCAGACTGATAGTAAAGCTGACTCCAGATACACCGAGGTTGAGTCGTTTTCCTGGGGGAATATAAAGCGTCCTAAGCGTTAGCTCCTGTAAGTTCGAATTCTACAACAACCCCCGCTCCGCAAAAGAAACCACCTCATCCCCAATCACCATATGATCAAGCACCCTGATATCCACCACTTCCAACGCTTTTTTTAATCGCTGGGTGATCTGTTCATCGGAGCGACTCGGCTCGGCGACACCGGAAGGATGGTTATGCGCAAAAATCACCGCCGCGGCATTTTTCTTTAAAGCCAGTTTGACTACTTCTCTCGGATAAACACTGGCACCGTCGATGGTGCCATAAAACATTTTGTCGAATGAGATTATGCGATTACGGTTATCGAGAAACAGGCAGGCAAAAACTTCGTGTGGGTAACTTTGCAGCTCAGCTTGCAGATATCGGCGAGTTTCATCTGGACTGCACAGAGCATCGCCACGTTGTATATTTTCAAACAAATGTCGCTGCGCCATTTCTAGCACAGCCTGTAACTGGGTATATTTGGCCGGACCTAATCCATGACGCTGACAAAATTTACTCTCGCTGGCTTCGAGAAGCGGTTTTAGACCGCCAAAGTCGTCCAGTAAAGATCGCGCAAGATCGACCGCAGTCAGGCCTTTCACGCCGGTACGAAGAAATATTGCCAGTAGTTCAGCATCGGAGAGTGCGTCTGCGCCTTTCTGGAGGAGTTTTTCCCGCGGCCTTTCCTGCGCGGGCCAGTCTGATATAGCCATAGTCGTCCCTGATTCATGCGATACAACATAATAGACCCGTTTGAATGACGAGGCAAACCAGCGATTAAATGCTTGATTCTGTTAAACTACGCAGATGAAACGCTTACACGGCAAAAATATTCTACTCGGTATTACTGGCGGCATTGCCGCTTATAAAAGCGCCGAACTCACTCGTCGTCTGAAAGACGCAGGTGCGGATGTACGTGTTGCCATGACCAAAGCTGCTACCGAGTTTGTAACACCGCTGACGTTTCAGGCATTATCAGGCAATCCAGTTCACACAGAATTGCTGAATGAGAAGGCTGAAGCCGGTATGGGTCATATTGAGCTAGCACGTTGGGCAGACGCTATTTTGATCGCCCCCACCAGCGCGAACTTTATTGCCAAACTGGCACAGGGTCGTGCTGATGATTTGCTCAGCACCATCTGTCTCGCCAGTGAAGCCCCACTGGCTTTTGCGCCAGCGATGAATCAGGCGATGTGGAACGATCTGGCTACACAGGCCAATTGCAAAATTTTACGTCAGCGTGGCCTGTTTCAATTTGGCCCTGCTTCTGGTGAGCAGGCTTGCGGTGAAGTGGGTGAAGGTCGTTTGATGGAAGTGCACGATCTAGTTAATCATCTCGCTGATTGTTTTGAGCATGGTGAATTACAGGCAGTGAATGTAATGATTACTGCTGGCCCGACTTATGAACCCATCGATCCGGTACGTTTTATCGGTAACCGCAGCTCTGGTCTTATGGGTTATGCACTGGCCGAAGCCGCTCGTGAAGCTGGCGCCTCGGTAACTTTAGTCAGTGGCCCCTGCCATTTAGCGACACCCGACAAAGTGCAATGCATTGACGTTGAAACTGCCGAACAAATGCACAAAGCCGTTTTTGATCATCTGCCGCAGTGTGATATTTTTATCGCTGCTGCTGCCGTCGCAGATTACAAACCAGTTGAAGCACACCAACAAAAAATAAAGAAAGACAACGAGTCGTTATCGCTATCATTGGAACGCAACCCCGATATTTTGAGCGATGTTGCCCATGCGACCAAACGACCTTTTGTTGTCGGTTTTGCGGCTGAAACTGAAAATCTCGAAAAAAATGCGCTCGATAAATTACAGCGAAAAAATTTAGATATGATTGCCGCCAATTTTGTTGGTCAAACAGAAAATGACAAGCAGGATATTGGTTTCAATAGTGAATATAATGCCCTGCAGGTTTTCTGGGCTGACGGCAGCGCTACGCTAGAAACAACTCGAAAAAATGTTTTGGCACGTCAATTAATCCAACTTATTACTAACCATTATCAGACCCATAAAAAAGATGAAAAAAATACAGCTCAAAATTTTAGATAAGCGTATAGGTAATGAAATTCCATTACCCGCACACGCAACTGAAGGTTCAGCCGGCATGGATTTACGTGCCTGTATTGATGAAACCATCACGCTAAATCCTGGTGACACTGAACTTATTCCCACCGGCATTGCGATTCATATTGCTGATTCCGGTTTAGCTGCAACTATTTTGCCACGCTCAGGCTTAGGTCATAAACATGGCATTGTCCTGGGCAATCTTGTCGGTTTAATCGACTCCGATTACCAGGGTCAGTTATTTGTTTCCTGCTGGAACCGTGGCGATAAAACATTCAAAATTGAAATCGGTGACCGTATAGCACAATTAGTTTTTGTACCGGTGGTACAGTGCGATTTTGATGTGGTTGATGAGTTTGATTCAACCGACCGTGGCGAAGGTGGCTTTGGCCATTCCGGCTCTAAATAAACACACAACAGATTAAATACTTATGGCTATTACTGAAGATATTTTCCGCGCCTACGATATTCGTGGCATTGTTGAAACAGCACTGACACCAGATGCAGTGCGTCAAATTGGTCAGGCTTTTGCCACCGAAGCACGCAACCAAAACCAGAAGACGGTTGTCATCGCCAGGGACGGTCGTTTATCCAGCCCCATGTTGTCACAGGCACTCAGTGACGGTTTACGTGCCGGTGGTTGTGATGTGATTGATGTCGGCATGGTACCCACACCCGTCTTATATTACGCCACGCATAAACTGGAAACCGGCACTGGCATTATGATCACCGGCAGCCATAATCCACCACAATACAACGGCATAAAAATGATGATGGATGGCCACACCCTGTACGGTGATGGCATCAAGGCTTTGTATCAACTGATCGTCGATAACAAGTTATCGACTGGTGAAGGCAGCTATCGTGAAAAAGATGTGCTCGCCGATTATATTGAAAGAATTGTCTCTGACATCAAACTAGCCAAACCCATGCGCGTTGCGATTGATTGCGGTAATGGTGTAGCCGGTGTTTGTGCGACGGAGTTATTTACCAAACTCGGTTGCGAAGTCACCGAGTTGTTCTGTGATGTTGATGGTACTTTCCCCAATCATCACCCCGATCCTTCCCGACCTGAAAATCTCACGGACATTATGAAGGTTGTAGCTGATAAGAAACTGGATCTTGGTTTGGCCTTTGACGGTGACGGTGATCGCGTTGGTGTTATCGATGATAAACAAAAAATCATCTGGGCAGATCGCCAAATGATGCTTTACGCCGCCGATGTTTTGCAAAGAAAACCGGGTGCGCAGATTATTTTCGACATCAAATCCAGCACCAATCTGGAAAAAGTTATTAAAGAACACGGCGGGGAACCGCTAATGTGGAAAACCGGTCATTCATTCATCAAAGCTAAAATGAGAGAAACTGGTGCAGAGCTCGCCGGTGAAATGAGCGGCCACATTTTCTTCAAAGAGCGCTGGTATGGTTTTGATGATGGCCTTTACAGTGCTGCACGTATGCTGGAAATTCTCAGCAAGCGTGATGAAATAGCTTCTGACGTTTTTGCCGCTCTGCCTGACAGCTGTAACACACCTGAACTTCAAATCCAGTTTGAAGAAGGTGAGCATTACAAGTTCATGGACAAGTTTAAACAGGAGGCTGATTTCTCTGGTGCTGACATTTCAACTATCGACGGCATGCGTGTTAATTACGCTGAGGGATGGGGATTAATTCGCCCTTCCAACACCACACCTTGTTTGGTGCTGCGTTTTGAGGCTAATACTGAAACATTACTGGAAGAAATTCAAAATACGTTTAAACAGCAGTTACTTAAAATGGATGACAGTTTAAAACTTCCCTTTTAAACTACTTCACGAAACCACTAACAAATAATTTTCAGGAGTCGTTGTGGATAAAACCAACGCAAACAATGTAGCCCACGTTCTATCTGAAGCCTTACCTTATCTTCAGAACCTGAACAATAAAACGATTGTCATCAAATTTGGTGGTAACGCCATGATCGATGAAAACCTGAAAAATAGTTTTGCGCGGGATATTGTCTTACTCAAGCAGGTTGGTGTTAATCCTGTCATCGTGCACGGCGGTGGTCCGCAAATTGGCAGTTTGCTGGAAAAAATCGGCAAAGAATCCAAATTCGTCAATGGCATGCGTGTTACTGATAGTGAAACCATGGATGTGGTTGAAATGGTGCTTGGTGGCCTGGTGAATAAAAGCATTGTCAGTTTGATCAATATGAACGGTGGTCATGCAGTTGGCCTGACTGGTAAGGATGGTTGCTTAATCCGTGCAAAAAAAATGCAATTAGAGAAAAACTCACCAGAATTGGCGGTGCCAGAAATTATCGATCTTGGCCACGTTGGCGAAATCACTTCGATTGACCCCTCACTGGTCAATACGCTGGATCAGGGCAATTTCATTCCTGTCATCGCACCCATCGGTGTTGGTGACGATGCCATGTCCTACAATATTAATGCCGATCTGGTCGCAGGAAAGATGGCCAGCGTCTTAGGTGCTGAAAAATTATTATTGCTGACCAATACAGCAGGTATTCTAGATAAGGAAGGAAATATTCTCACCGGACTCAATGTGGAAGATGTCGACAAATTAAAAGCCGACGGCACTATTCACGGTGGCATGTTACCCAAAGTTGACTGCGCGCTAGATGCCGTCAACTCCGGGGTAAAAACGGCTCATATTATTGATGGTCGTGTTGAGCATGCGGTATTATTAGAGCTGCTCACCAATGAAGGTGTGGGCACACTGATAAAAAGTTAAGCCTAATCTCACTCATCTATTAGCTATAACCCCAATGCTTCCTGACGACGCTCTTCTCGTTTATCTTTTACGCGTTGCTGTTCAGCCTTCAACTCACGGAAACGTTTGACGTAACCGGCAAACTGTTCGGTGATTTCCTGTTTTCTTTTTTCATGACTTGCTGCTAGATCTTCATATGTACGCAGCTGATTTTCCTGACGTTTTGCTTTATCACTAATATCTTTAGGCACTTCCTTGCCCTTGGTCGCATAAGTCGCCATATTTTTTTCTATTATCGCCAATTTTCGTTTTGCATCTTCAATAATAGATTTTGAAAGTTGCAACTGTGATCCAACTGCATCCAGGCGCGCCTTTAGAGCGGCATCCAGATCTCGCTCTGTAGTATACGTATCAAGCAGAACTCTATCCTGTTTAGCCTGTTCTTTAGCTCGCTTTTCCTCTTCCGCTTTAGCAGCCTTAAGACGTTTTTTTTCCTGTCTTTGCTCTTCTGTTTCAGCCACAACTTCTTCATGAGCTTTCATTACCGCACCCTGCTCATTTAGCTCTTTATGTTCCTTATTTAAGTATCGTTCAGGTATCTTGTCTCCAAAATGTGTATTTCCTTCTTCATCCACCCATTTAAACATTTTTGCCTGTACGGGAAACGCACAGACAAGCAATATAAGAAATAATGGCGTCAATTTATAATTCATAACAAAATCCTCGTAACAACAATCTTTAGAGTATAGGCACTAATGTGGCACAATGTTTGTGTCATCTTATCGAAAACAAACATAAATGTTAGAACAAATACTCATTTTTTTTATTTCACTGATTGCAAATATTTTCTCAGCTCTGTCAGGCGGAGGTGCAGGCCTTATTCAGCTACCCGTACTAATTTTTCTGGGACTGCCCTTCGGTGTGGCGGTGGCAACGCACAAGGTCGCCACAGTTGCACTCGGAATTGGAGCGACTATACGACATCTTAAAGAAAGTCATCTTGAACGTCGCTTTGCACTGTTTATCGTCGCTGCGGGTCTACCTGGTGTCATTCTTGGTGCCAGTTTTATCCTTCAAGTTCCCGACCGGATAGCAGAAATCGCTCTCGGCATACTGACTCTAAGCCTGAGCATTTACTCTTTTTTCTCACCCGAACTGGGACAAAACCACCAACCTGCCCATCGAAACCAGCAAGGCTACGTACTTGGTGGCGGCGTACTTTTCATCATCGGCGTTCTCAATGGCTCGCTCACATCGGGTACTGGTTTGTTTGTAACATTATGGATTGTTCAATGGTTTGGTCTGGATTACAAGCGTGCCGTTACTTACACATTGATTCTGGTTGGCCTGTTCTGGAATGGCGCAGGCGCTATCACGCTGGGTATTCTTGGTGAAATACACTGGTTGTGGATACCTGCCCTGTTACTCGGCTCAGTGATAGGTGGCTACGTGGGCGCACATCTGGCTATTGTTAAAGGCAATAAACTGATTAAGCGTAGTTTTGAGATCGTGACTTTATTAGTGGGAATAAAGCTGATAGTTGGTTAAAAGCCCTTAAACTCCGTATTTCTCACGATAAGCCTTCATCGCCGCCAGATGATCTTTAAACTGCTCATCGGTCTCCAGATAATCAATCAAATCAGTCATGGTGATAATGCTGCTCACCGGAATATCATAATCATCCTGCACTTCCTGAATCGCCGATTTTTCAGCCTTGCCTTTTTCCTGTCGATCCAGTGCGATCATGACACCGGAAATCTCACCACCCTGTGCCTTGATGATATCGACAGCTTCACGAATCGCAGTGCCGGCAGTAATCACATCGTCGACCACCAGAACTTTGCCCTTTAGTTCTGCCCCAACGATGCTGCCGCCTTCGCCGTGATCTTTGGCTTCTTTGCGATTAAAAGCATAGGGCTTGTCGATGCCATGATCTACCGACAGCGCCACTGCCAGTGTCGAAACCAGCGGGATGCCTTTGTAAGCTGGGCCAAACAAAACATCATATTCCTGTTTCTGATCAATCAGTGCTGATGCATAACTTTTACCCAATTCAGACAGAGCATGTCCGGTATTGAATAATCCAGCATTAAAAAAATAAGGGCTAATTCGGCCTGATTTAAGGGTGAACTCACCAAAACGTAATACCTGATACTGAATAGCGAGTCGAATAAAGTGTTTTTTGTAATCTTGCATGGCAACTAATAGTGTTATTGAAACAATCTATGAGTATAAATGATTTGACGCCTCAAAGCGGCACAAGCTGGTATCATACGCGCCATTATGAAAATCATATCTGCAAACACCAATGGCATTCGCGCCGCTGCCAAAAAAGGCTTTTTTGAATGGCTGGAAAAAGTTGATGCTGACGTCGTCTGCATTCAGGAAACCAAGGCCCAGGAACACCAGCTCACCCACGAGCAGTTCAAACCCGATGACTATTTCTGTTACTACCATGACGCAGTAAAAAAAGGTTATAGCGGTGTCGCCATCTACAGCAAGGTTAAACCGAAAAAGATTATCGAAGGCATTGGCTGGCACGACATCGACGTTGAAGGCCGTTATCTGGAATTCCAGTTTGAAAAACTGAGCGTGATTTCACTGTATATGCACTCGGGTTCTGCCAGCGAAGAAAGGCAGGCGGTGAAATTCGATTTCATGGAACGCTTCATGACCTACCTGCAAAGCCTTCGCCGCAAACGCCGTGAATTTATTATCTGTGGTGACTGGAACATCGCGCATAAAAAAATCGACATCAAGAACTGGCGCGGTAATCAGAAAAACTCCGGTTTTCTGCCCGAGGAGCGCGCCTGGCTCGACACCCTGTTCGATGAAGTCGGTTATGTTGATGCTTTTCGCGTGGTCAACCAGGAAGAAGACCAGTACACCTGGTGGTCGAACCGTGGTCAGGCCTGGGCGAATAACACTGGCTGGCGCATTGATTACCAGATCATCACACCAAAACTGGCGCCACTGGTTAAAGGTGCCAGTATCTACAAAGACGAACGTTTTTCTGATCATTCGCCACTGATTATTGATTACGACTACGAATTAAAATGAGCGATGCCGGCATACAACACAAAAGCTGGAAGGACGCGGTCAGCGTTTATCTCCAGCCGCGTGTGTTGGCCATGCTTTTTCTGGGTTTCTCTGCGGGTCTACCGCTACTGTTAGTTTTTGGCACCCTCTCTGGCTGGCTGGCCCGTGTTGGTATCGACAAAAGCACCATCGGCCATGTCAGCTGGGTTGCCCTGCTTTATGGCCTTAAATTCATCTGGTCACCGCTGGTCGATCGCGGTCAAATCCCCCTGCTGCAGCCTTTACTAGGTCAAAGACGGAGCTGGATGCTGGTCGCTCAAGCCGGCGTTATCGGCGGTTTATTGTTGATGGCAAGCAGCGACCCCCTCACCAGCCTGGAACCACTGGTCTATGCTGCCATACTGGTTGCCTTTGCCTCTGCAACACAGGACATCGCCATCGACGCCTGGCGCATTGAAGCCATGCCCACCGAATTTCAGGGTGCCATGTCGGGCACTTATCAAATGGGGTATCGTCTGGGCATGTTGCTTGCGGGTGGCGGCGCATTCACACTGGCGCATTTCTATTCATGGTCCTTCGCCTACGCCGCATTGGCCATGTGTATGGTACTGGGCATTATCACTACCCTGCTCATTTCTGAGCCAGAGCACAACATTTCAGACTCGACCTGGCAACAGGAAGAAAAAGTCATCGCCTTCATGGAAAACTCTACGCACCTGCCCGACAGCATTCGCCACGCTTACGCCTGGTTTATCGGCGCGGTTATCTGTCCATTCACCGAGTTTTTTATCCGCAATGGCAAATTCGCTTTCATAATTTTACTGTTCATCGGCCTGTTTCGAATCAGCGATATCACCATGGGCATCATGGCCAATCCGCTTTATGTTGATATTGGTTACAGCGATCTCGAAATTGGCCTGATCACAAAAACCATCGGCCCCTTCATCACCATTACCGGTGCATTGCTGGGCGGCACGCTGGTGGTTCGTTACGGGGTAATGAGCATATTATTGCTGGGAGCGATTCTGGTGGTGATTACCAACCTGACCTTCGTTGCGCTTGCGCTGCTACCACCCGATGTTATTTACCTGTCCGTGGTTATTGGTGCCGACAATCTGAGTGCTGGCATAGCAGGTTCCGCCTTCATTGCTTATTTATCCGGGATGACTAATCGCGCCTATACCGCTACGCAATATGCGCTCTTCAGCTCATTGATGTTACTACCCGCCAAGTTTATCGGTGGCTTTTCCGGCGAAGTGGTTGATGCTTCTGGTTATGTTTCATTCTTTGTTTATACCGCTGCACTCGGCCTGCCTGCTATCGCACTCATTCTGTATTTAAGAAATAAACCATTTAATGGTGTGACGCACTAAATATCGTGTCTTTCGATAATGCTCCACCATTGTCCTTGTACGTACACATTCCCTGGTGCGTAAAAAAATGCCCCTACTGTGATTTCAATTCACATATCAGCAGCCGCATTGACGAAGAAAAATATCTCAACGCATTGATGGCCGATCTTGATAATGATCTTAAATCAATCGAATCACGACCTATAAAAAGCATTTTCTTCGGCGGCGGCACACCCAGTATTTTTTCGCCTGAGACCATCCATCAAATTATTAGCGGCGCTAAAGATCGCCTGGCTTTTGATGACAAAATCGAAATAACCATGGAAGCGAATCCCGGCACTTTTGAACAGAAAAACTTTTCAGACTTCAAAGCAGCTGGCGTTAATCGTTTGTCCATAGGCATTCAAAGTTTTAATGATATACATTTAAAAAATATCGGACGTATTCACGATTCGCAGCAGGCTCTTAGTGCCATTAATACAGCGCAGGAAGCTGGTTTCGACAATATCAATCTTGATTTGATGTTTGGCCTACCCGAACAAAATATTGAGCAGGCAATCAACGATATTGAAATCGCCTGTAATCAAAACGTACAACACATCTCACATTATCAACTAACCATTGAAGCCAATACTTTTTTTCATAAGCATCCTCCGGTAACACCTGAAATGGAAGATCTCTGGGAGATGCAGAATCAATGTCATGACGTTTTAAATGAACAGGGTTTCCAGCAATATGAGGTCTCTGCTTTCTCAAAACCAGATAAACAATGCATTCATAATTTGAACTACTGGAATTTCGGTGACTATATTGGCATTGGTGCAGGCGCACACGGCAAACTTACTGAACCAAAGACGGGAATAATCTCGCGTCGATGGAAACACCGTCAACCCGAAGCCTATATGACATATGCTGCGAGCAATCCTGTTTCAGGCTCATCTGAAATAAAACAGGATGAATTAATTTTTGAATTTTTACTCAATGCACTACGACTGAGAAATGGTTTTAGCTACGAAATATTTGAATGCAATACTGGTCTTGATAGAGGCGTACTAATCGAAACCTGCAAAAACATTGATCCCGAATTACTAATAATTAATGGGAGAGGTATTCACACTAGCGATACAGGATATCGTTTTTTAAATAATGTTCTTGAACAATTTATTTAGATCACTTATTTCTACTTAAATATATCCTGTATCATTTTTTCCTGATCTGCCTGTCGCTGATTGAGCGTCTCCTGCATCTCTATTGACTCATCGACCAGTTTTTTCATACCCGCGGGTGAATAAGGACTGCCCAAACTGGTAACCTTTGGCATCCCTATCAACTCAGGCTCCTTTTCAGGAATTTTGATTGCATCCATAACATTGGTTTCAGGTGATAGCACAAGCAACTCTGAATCCAGGCCCTCTGGCGGTACATTACTAAACTGGATCACACCATGCTCATCAGGCCATTTGTAAACCTCAACTTTTTTATCGGTTACCACCATTTTTACGTTTTTAGGGCCATTAGCTTGCGCATCTGTCGTCACCCCATCCCCATTACCCCAGATCCGGCCAAGTTTTTGGACAAAATCATCATCATTAAGTAAATACATGGGGAGAGTAATCATCACAATTAACACGATGAACATGGAAATAATTGTCGATTTCATTCTTTAATCCTTTTTAACTCATTTTTCATTGGTTACATTCCTGTCTCCGCATTATGTCGTAAAATCACACTAATTACATAGACAATTTCATCTAGCCACTTGCCTGACAAGGTGGTTACGAGTACAATTCAACGCCTTTTACAGATGGCATTCCAAGAGGAAGCTTAGATGAGACCTGATATACACCCAGCCTACCAAGCCGTTGACGTAACATGTAGCTGCGGAAACACTTTTACAACCGGTTCTACCTACGGTAAAGACAAGATGTTGATTGACGTCTGCGCTGAATGCCACCCGTTTTACACTGGCAAACAGAAAGTTCTTGACTCCGCAGGCCAGATCGAGAAATTCAACAAACGTTTCGGTGGCAAGAAATAATTCTCCATTGATAGTGTTGAATACGAGAAAAAGCGCCACACGGCGCTTTTTTTTGCTATTTCTGTTTTATTTTATATGGATCGGTTTTACTCAGGCATCCAGTCTGGATTGTGCCATCCACTCTTATGATGAGACAGCTACAGTCAAATACATCCACGATGGCGACACTATAAAACTGCTCGATGGTCGAAAAATCCGCCTCATTGGCATCAATACGCCTGAAGTTGCCCGCGACATTCAACCCGCTGAAGCTTATGCTTTTCAGGCTCGTGACCGACTAAGAAGCCTGCTGCAAGCCCACAACAACGAGATCAAACTGGTTTACGGCCGAGAAAAACAGGATCATTACCAGCGCTCACTGGCTCATATTTTCCTGGCGGATGGCAGTAATCTACAAGCGCAGCTGATATCAGAAGGCCTGGCCAACGCCATCACCATTCCACCCAATGATCGTTACAGCAACTGTTATCAACAAACCGAGAAACAGGCGCTCTGCGCTAGAAAGGGTCTATGGTCAAAAAAAATCCTTTCTGCCTCCGATCTTGAGGATTCTGCTAGTGGTTTTCGGGTATTAAGCGGCACCCTCAACAGCATCAGGCCTTCAAGTAAAGGCATTTGGCTTGAACTGGAACACGATCTTAGCCTTAGAATCAACTCCCAACACAAGCCACTTTTCAATATGAAACGACTCGAATCCCTGCTTGGCCATACGGTAATAGTCAAAGGCTGGCTACAACCTAAAAAAGACCCAAAACATGGCGAACGTTTTTATATGCAGATCAAACACCCTTCGTCTATTGAAGAAGAAAAAAAATATCTAGAATGCTAAAATTCATCCTTTCTACACCATGCAATAGTTAAGACTCATGCCTAATCGATACAAACAAGAAGCCCTTGATTACCACTCACAGCCTAAGCCAGGGAAAATTGGTACTGCCATCACTAAACCTTGTGATACACAGTATGAATTGTCACTGGCTTACACACCCGGCGTTGCTGCGCCGTGCCGCGCCATCGCCAGGGATGAAGCTGAAGTTTATAATTACACCTCCAAAGGCAATCTGGTTGCTGTTATCAGTGATGGCACAGCTGTTCTTGGTCTTGGTAATATCGGACCATCTGCCAGCAAGCCTGTGATGGAAGGCAAGGCAGTATTATTCAAAGCCTTTGCTGATATTGATGTGTTTGATATCGAAGTCAACGCTGATTCATCAGAAGATTTCATCAAAACCGTACGTAATATTGCTCCGACCTTTGGTGGTATCAATCTGGAAGATATTGCCGCTCCTGCCTGTTTTGATATCGAAGAAGCTTTGGTCGAACAACTAGACATTCCTGTTTTTCATGATGACCAACACGGTACCGCCATCATCATTGCGGCATCCATGATCAATGCACTGGAATTGCAGCATAAAAACATAGCTGATGCGCGTGTTGTCTGCCTTGGTGCTGGCGCAGCGGGTATTGCCTCCATGAAGCTACTTCAGGCTTTGGGCGCAAAACATGAAAACCTCTACATGATTGACCGCAAGGGCATCATCCACACAGGACGCGATGACCTCAATAAATACAAACAGCAATTTGCCGTTGAAACCGAGCTGCGCACACTGGCTGACGCCATGAATGGTGCTGATGTATTTATCGGTGTTTCCGGTCCTGACCTGTTGAGTTCAGATGTGCTGGCGACTATGGCACCAAATCCTATCGTTTTTGCACTGTCCAATCCTGATCCAGAAATTCTGCCTGAACTGGCGCACTTAACACGTGATGACTTAATCATGGCAACAGGTCGCAGTGACTACCCTAATCAGGTCAACAACGTGCTGGGCTTCCCCTACATCTTCCGTGGTGCGCTTGATGTTCGCGCGACCTGTATCAATCAGGAAATGCAGCTCGCTGCTGTCCACGCACTCGCTGACCTGGCTCGTGAGCCTGTTCCGACTGAAGTATTAAAAGCCTACAAACAGGACGCCATGGTCTTTGGCAAGGATTACATCATCCCCAAGCCCTTCGACCCGCGTCTAATTGACACCATTCCACAGGCTGTCGCCAAAGCTGCGGTAGCTAGTGGAGTAGCGCAGAAATTACCCGCTCAAAAAAGCAAATCTGAAGCAAGTTAAAGTAGTAGCTTACTGATACTGCCCAAAAACCACCCCAATTCGGGGTGGTTTTTTTATGTGCGAATGAGTCACAATGGGGCTAGATCAAACGCACTACCTCATAGTCATTTAATACAGGAAGATTATATGAATAAAATCAGTATCGTAGGCGCAGGTCGAGTTGGCGAAGCCACTGCTCAATTTATCGCCTATCAAAACATGTGTCATGAAATAGCACTGATTGATATTAACAAAGGTGCAGCTGAAGGTGCAGCACTCGATATTCAGGAAGTATCACCTTTATTTCAATATGATACTCGTCTTTATGGTGGTTCAGATCTTTCCCTGCTAGAGGGATCAGAACTAATCATCATCACAGCGGGCCTACCGCGCAAACCCGGTATGTCACGATCAGATCTTCTGGCCAGTAATATTGCTATCAGCAATGGCATTCTTGAAGGCATAATGAAATATGCTCCGAACAGCATGCTGTTGTTTGTCAGCAACCCGGTCGATGTCATTACCTATAATGCTTTTATCAAAACAGGCTGGCCTCGTAACCGTATTTTTGGTCAGGCTGGCGTTTTAGATTCCAGCCGCATGGCTAGTTTTATCGCCATGGAGACAGGTTATTCCAGCCTTGATATTAATGCCATGGTACTTGGTGGTCACGGCGATACCATGGTGCCTATGCTGCGTTATACCACTATCTCCGGCATTCCCGTTTCACAATTCATCAACAAAGAAAAATTGTCCGATATCGTTGAGCGCACTCGCAATGGTGGCGCTGAAATTTTAGCACTCAGGCAAAACAGCAGCGCTTATGATGCGCCTGCAGCCTCAGTCGCAGAAATGGTTGATGCTATTGTTTACGATAGAAAACGCATCCTGCCCACTGTTTGCATACTGGAGGGTGAATACGGTCATGAGAATATGGCAATTGGTGTTCCTGCCGTACTTGGCAAGGATGGTGTTGAAAAAATTATCACACTGGATATGAATGATGAAGAAACCGCCATGCTCAATAACTCTGCTGAATTAGTCCAGAAAGATCTTGAGTTACTCAAACAGCTATAAACAAACTAATAGCCCATAACGAACAAAGCCCGGTCAATGACCGGGCTTTGTTGCAACTTCAAGTTGTTTGGATCTAATTAGATACCAACAACATTCTCTGCTTGAGGACCTTTCTGACCCTGTGTAACAGTGAATTCAACTTTCTGACCTTCAGTCAAAGTTTTGAAACCTTCAGACTGAATAGCGCTGAAATGAACAAAAACGTCTGGACCGCTTTCCTGTTCAATAAAGCCAAAGCCTTTAGAATCGTTGAAGAATTTAACTGTTCCTGTTGTAGTAGACATATGTATAACCTTTAAAAATTTTATTAAAGTCCGGTTAGGGACGGGTTTTTTGCTCTGAAATGGTTTGACTTATGTGTATCAGGAAGAGGTATTACTTCAAGGGACGTCTTATTACTAAACATAAATACCGCCTATAGCTTTCAGGCTAGGTGACATTATACACACCTAGCCTGACACGTCAACGCTCTAACACACTGTATTTTATAGAACGACTTAGCCTCTAGAAGACCTTTTACGCTCATTCTCGGTCAGCAATTTTTTACGAATGCGAATATTGGTCGGTGTAACTTCAACCAGTTCATCATCATCGATAAATTCTAGCGCTTGTTCGAGCGTGAATTTAATATGCGGTGATAGGGTCAACGCTTCATCAGTACCCGATGCACGTACGTTAGTCAGAGGCTTTGGCTTAATCGGGTTAACTACCAGATCATTATCACGTGCGTGAATACCCACGATCTGACCCTCGTAAATTTCATCACCATTACCTACCAGCAATTTGCCACGTTCCTGCAAAGGACACAGCGAGTAAGCCACTGCCTTGCCTCTTGCATTAGAAATCAGCACACCATTTGCACGCTGACCAATATTATCGGTTACTGCGGGGCCGTAATGATCAAACACGCTATACAACAAACCGGTACCACGTGTCATTGAAAGGTATTCAGTTCTAAAGCCAATCAAACCGCGCGCAGGAATAATAAAATCAAGTCTAACTCGACCTTTACCATCCTGAACCATATCCTTCAGCTCAGCCTTACGCATACCCAGCGCTTCCATGACCGCACCCTGATGCTCAACTTCTACATCGGCAGTCAACTCTTCATAAGGCTCCTGTTTTACACCATCAACTTCACGAACAATTACTTCAGGACGACCCACAGCCAGCTCGAAATTTTCCCTACGCATAGTTTCAATCAAAACTGAAAGATGCAGCTCACCACGACCAGACACTTTGTATTTATCGCCTTCAACCTGCTCTACACGCAGCGCAACATTATGTTTTAGCTCCTGCTGCAAACGATCCCAGATATTACGGCTGGTCACATACTTACCTTCCTGACCCGAAAAAGGTGACGAGTTTGCACGGAACATCATGCTGATAGTTGGCTCATCCACCGTCATCGCAGGCAATGCTTCAACATTATTTGGATCACAGATAGTATCGGAGATAGAGAGTGGATCGATACCGGTAATGGCCACGATATCACCCGCCTGTGCTTCAGCGGCCTCAACACGCTCCAGACCATGGAAGCCTAATACCTGACCGACGCGACCACTACGCTCTTTACCATCACCACCAATAATCTTGACCGCCATATTGGTGGTCACTTTACCGCGACGAATACGACCAATACCGACAATACCGGTGTAACTATTATAATCAAGTGTTGAAATCTGTAACTGGAATGGGCCATCTGGATCAACGTCTGGCTCATTAACGTGTTCAATAATTGCTTCGAACAATGGCGTCATATCACCACTGGTAATTTCCGCTTCAAGACCGGAATAACCATTAACAGCCGAAGCGTAGACAACTGGAAAATCCAACTGTTCGTCAGTCGCACCCAGTTTATCAAATAAGTCAAAAGTTAAGTCCAGCGCACGATGCGGATCAGCGCCTTCACGGTCAATCTTGTTGATAACAACGATGGGTTTGAAACCCATGGCAAAAGCTTTCTGAGTCACAAAACGGGTTTGTGGCATAGGCCCATCAACCGCATCTACCAGCAATAACACTGAGTCAACCATCGAAAGAACACGTTCAACCTCACCACCAAAATCGGCATGTCCCGGTGTGTCTACGATATTGATGTGGTAGCCATTCCAGTCAATCGCGGTGTTTTTAGAAGTAATAGTAATACCACGTTCTTTTTCCTGATCATTCGAATCCATGATCCGCTCACCAGGTGCTTTACGTTCATCCAGAGTACCGGATTGCTCAAGTAGTTTATCTACCAGAGTAGTTTTGCCGTGGTCGACATGGGCGATGATTGCGATATTACGGATTTTAAGGCTCACGATTATTCTCGGTTGGGTAAAATTAGCCGCGTATTATAGGGCTTTAAGCAAGAAAAAACTGAACAATTAAGGGGTAGACGCTAAGAATTAGCGTCAGAGATTAACGATCAAGCAATTGACGTGTCGCCTGAGCAGCATCGTGATCACCTGCCGCCTCTTGCATAGCCGCTAATTCGTTCAAAACGCGCGGGTGATTACTTTCAATCTTTAATGCTTTTTCACAAAAAACAATCGCCGCCTGAAAATCACCTCTTTCTCTTTCCACATGAGCCAGGCCTATAAGGGCAAAGATATCATCACCCAGGTCTAAACAGCGATTAAAACTCTCAATCGCATCATCAAGTCGACCAAGAAGAACTTGCGCATCACCAACTCGAGATCGCAAAGCCTGATTGTTAGGCTCTTGTTGCAGAATTTTCCCCCACCAAAAAATCGCCTGCGCCATATCTTTATGGCCACGGAAGCAATCTCCCATGCCAAATAGTGCAAAACTATTATCTGGTTCAATTTCCAGTGCATTTCTGTAGTTTTCGATAGCACGATCAAATTCCATGCGCCTACGGTATAAATTACCCGTCATGGTCATTACCACCACATTATGGCTATTAGCTTTTAATAAGCGCTCAAAACACATCAGCGCCCTGTCATCCTGATTGCTGGCGTAATATAAATTACCTAGACCTAACAGCGCAAAAACATCATCACTACTAATAGCCAGAGCCTGTTCATACATATCTATAGCATCTACATGCATCTCCATTTTATGAAAAGCATCGGCAACTCGTACCATGACATGACTATCATCTGAATTTATTTCAAGATAACGCAACCAGAATGGAATAGCCTGTTCAGGGTTCTTCATGCCACGACGCGCATCTCCCGCTCCGCGCAGTGCAAAAACATTGTCCTTATCGATATTCAAAACTGCGTCGTAATATTTACCCGATTCCTCGAAACGACAGAGCTTGCGATAAACATCACCCAGCCCGGAAAGCACATAGGTATTACCCTCATCTATCTCTAACGCTTTGAGATAAACCTCTTTGGCCTCTTCGTACTGACCACTACGGAAAAGACGACTACCATTTTTCGACAGATCAATAACAGTTTTTTTATTTAGTTCAGGCATGTTTGATTACATTTCTTTTGTACTTAGAACCCTGATAGTACATTTATAATCCCATCATGAAAACCCTAAACTGATAACATGTTTTTAGCAAGGTTATTTGCGCTTCATCCACATATCAGTCAAGCACATTAAATATCGAGCTCAATGCACATAGCATCGCCCTCCGGTACAATGCCCGCAATGGTCAACAATAATAAAAAACGTGCATATCTGGTCGATTCCAGTATCTATATATATAGGGGCTGGCATGCTTATTCTGATGAGATAGTCGATGCCAGGGGTGCACCGGCTAATGCAATTTACGGCTATACCGAGTTCCTGCATCAACTCATCGAACTGGAGCAACCCGAATACATCGCCTGTGCCTTCGATGCCAAACAGACCAATTCCTACCGGCGTGAGATTCTCCCGGAATATAAGGGTAACCGACCACCCACACCCGACGACCTCAAAAATCAGTTCAAACCTTGCCGCGATTTCTGCCGTGCTGCTGGTATCGCTGACTACTCCAGCAACCGCTTTGAGGCCGACGACATCATCGGTACTCTCGCCTTTCGTTTACGCAGCGAGGGCTACGCCATCACCATCCTCAGCGCTGACAAAGACCTCGCACAGCTGGTCAGGCCCGGCGACATCTGGTGGGATTTTGCTCGTGACAAAATTATGCACTACCGTGATGTAGAAAAAAGCTTCGGCATACACCCTGAACTCATCGCCGACCTGCTTGCCCTAACCGGCGACAAAATCGATAACATCCCAGGCATCCCAGGTATTGGTTACAAAATGGGTTCCAACCTGCTTAAAAAATTCCCCAGTATTGAAGACATACTCGACAATATCGACAACATCTCAAAAATGAAATTCCGTGGCTCCAAACGCATCCAGGAACTGGTCGAACAACACAAAGACATGCTGCCAAGAAACAAACTGCTCACCACCATCGTCACCGACGCCGACTTCAAGGGCCCGAAAGAAAGCCTGCGCTGGGAAGGTATCAACGAAGCCGCACTTCATAACATGTTTGATCTATTAGATGCCGCACCTGGCCGCCGTAATCGCTGGTTAAACTTACAACCCGTGCAATCGTAACGTGTCAAAGATAATTCTATTCAACAAACCTTTTGATGTACTCTGCCAGTTCACCGACGAACAGGGCCGAGCCACACTCGCCGATTACATCAAAGAAAAAAACGTCTACGCCGCTGGACGACTCGACCGTGATAGCGAGGGTTTATTAATACTCACCGATGATGGCAAATTACAAAATAAAATAACCGACCCCAAACACAAGTTAGAAAAAACTTATCTGGCACAGGTTGAAGGTGAAGCCACACAGGACGCCATCAAACAATTACAAAAAGGTGTAAAACTTAAAGATGGAATGACACGTCCTGCTAAGGCCAGAATTATTGAAGAACCTGAATGGTTGTGGCCACGGACCCCGCCGATTAGGGAGCGTAAACATATTCCGACAACGTGGATTGAGCTGAAGATCTCTGAGGGAAGGAATCGTCAGGTTAGACGAATGACGGCAGCAGTGGGGTTTCCTACTTTGAGGCTGATTCGGTGGGGTGTTGGGGAATGGGAGCTGGGAGGACTGCGGTCGGGGGAGTTTAGGCTGATTGGTGATTAGTTATCGTCATCTCTAGCGAATGTGAGACTAACCATCAACCGACAAACTCCCCAAATCCGAATACAAAAACTCTGCCGTCAAACTCTTGCCATATTTAACACTGGCCACATTAAACACCCCACATTCCTCAATCCAGCCTGCGCCCTGAACTCGTTCAGCCACCACCTCACTGCCCTGCATCTGCCTAGGCAAAACATAACAACAATTTTTCCGATACAACAAATTATAAGGCTGATTATCCATATGAAACTTTTCAATCACCGCCCAGCATCCATCCATCGATGTTGTTTTAATACAATGCATAGGATAATCATGCCTGCCACCATTATGCTGCCACAATGATTTTTCTATCGGCAAATCCTCTTGCTGAATAAAAGACTGGAAGTGCAATTGATTGACCGAGGCACAGGCACCCAGACTGTTATAACCAACGCCGAAGCCGGGGAAAATATCTTGCTGTTCTGCGACCAGCTTCCAGACCAGTTCATGATGCTCTTTAATAAGAACTTGCGGTAATTCACGCTCCGGTTCAGGAACGATAATTAGATGATAAGGTGCAAACGGGAACTTGTTATACAACACTCTGAGTGGCGTATTTCGCCATGCACCCTCCCATAAAACTTCGGGTCGCAGGAACGGTTTATTAAAATGGAATTTGGCAGCGTCGAATTCACCAACAATACTTTCAACTTTTTCAGCGGACGCGCGCTCTGGTCGTAACGACCGCATCGGGTTGTACAATAACTTCCATTCACCCTGCTCGATATTCTGCCAGGCTGATAACGAGCCAACACCTTTTGATCTTATTTTTTCAAACACACCCAGGTCATCATCAGTAGCTTTTAATGTACCTGCTTTATGTTTGTTATTTAGTGTGACAAACATAGACATTAAATCGTTTTTTAAACTCGCCTGCGACTGCTTATCCTGCAAACTGTTTGCCAACACCAGTATGAAAGCGCCGAGCTCGTCGGGCGATAACATAGCGCGGAGCTTTTCAGCGAACAGTGTTTTGAATTCGGTTAGATTGGATGCAACAAACATAGACACAACAATAAAGAATAAGGGAAGAATATTTTACCAGCACCTACTTTTTAAAATATTCTAATTTGGCATACTTCGTTTGCTGCGCAGCCATTTTACCAACGACTCCCAGCTTTCAAGGTCCTGATAAACCTGTGACGGCGCCATTTCAAAAATACCGACACCTCGTTCTTCCGCGCGGATGTAATTTTGAGTATCACGCAGGGTGGCGACATAAGGCACCTTGAGCTTTTTGATGAAATCGAACAACTCTGAGAAGATGATGGTACTTTCACGCACACGATTGGCAATCACGCCTATTTTCACCTCTCCGCGTACAACTTTGCCGATGGCTTTGACTTCTTTCATGTAATCAGTGGCGGCGCGCATATCAATGGGTGAAGGTAAAACCGGAAACAAAATGGTATCGGCTTTGCGTACCATGGCAGTGAGTTCTTTGCCGTGTACACGGGCGGGTGCGTCAATGATCAGGATATCGGTATCTCTGGCAGGACGTAAATCCTCTTTAAAAGCAGCCACACCTTCAATCAAAGGCCATTCTTCACCACGCGCTTCCAGCCAGGCCAGACTTGAGCCCTGTGGATCATAATCAGCTAAAACCACTTTCTTTTCTTCCTCGAAAGCGTAATAACTCGCCAGATTGGTAGAAATGGTGCTTTTTCCGCAACCGCCTTTGGCGTTGAGAATCAGGATTGTACGCATACGGCTCTCCTTAACTATCCAGACCTTAGTCGATCATTATTTCCGTATCTTATACTGATATGGCGTGACTTGTAAAAACGCACTCATATCGACCGCCCTGCCCCATTTAGACGCTTTTTTTGCTCACAACATTTTAACTTTTCTCTAATATCACCGTGATTTCCAGCGATTATCATTCTCATTTAGCTGGCATATTACTTGCTGCTACTATATTATTCGCAAACTGCTTTCAATTGACTGTAGGCCTGCGGATACAAGCCGACAATAGTCTTTAAAAGACAAAGAACTGAATAAAGGAGAACTTAAATGACTAAATACCAAGATAAAGCCATGGCTTCTGCGTTAATCGTTTCAGCGCTGGTCGTTTCATTAAATATTATCGCTGTAACAACTGGTGCGGCCGACGGTTTCTACGCTTCTGTACAAAACTGGATTTCATCCACGCTGTAGCAAGTCACACTAATACCATCGCCATAAAAAAAGCCGGTACTGTTAGCACCGGCTTTTTTGTGTCCGTCTGAAAACCTGACTAGAGAGCCTTGATACCAGCAATCAATTCAGCAACAGCTTTCTGCCCATCGCCATAAAGCATACGAGTGTTATCCGCATAGAACAGGTGGTTCTCTATACCCGAGAAACCGGCACCTCGACCACGTTTGATGACGATCGTGTTCTGCGCTCTATCTGCATCCAGAATCGGCATGCCGTAAATGGGGCTGTCTGGATTAGAACGGGCGACCGGGTTGACCACGTCATTGGCACCAATTACCAGCGCTACTTCAGCGGTGGGGAATTCAGGATTGATCTCGTCCAGATCCATGATCTTGTCGTAATCAACACCGGCTTCCGCCAGTAATACGTTCATGTGACCGGGCATACGGCCAGCCACGGGGTGAATCGCGTATTTCACGGTGACACCACGATCTTCCAGCAGCGCTTCCAGCTCTTTCAGTTTATGCTGCGCCTGCGCCACTGCCATACCGTAACCCGGTACAATGATGACCTTGCTGGCATACGCCATCATGATAGCTGCATCAAAACCCTGAATTTCTTTCATGCTGCCTTCGACTTCTTCATCAGCCATCTCGCCACTGGGGCTACCGAAGCTGGAGAACAGAATGTTTGAAATCGGACGATTCATGGCTTTTGACATTAACTGCGTCAGCAAGGTACCCGATGCGCCCACTACCATACCGGCTATCATCATGGCTGCGTTTTGCAATACAAAACCTTCGAAGGCGACAGCTAAACCCGTCAACGCATTGAACAATGAGATAACCACTGGCATATCTGCACCACCAATTGGTAGTGTAAACATAATTCCGAAGATCAAGGTCAGCGCGAAGAAGATCAACAACATGGCAGGATCAATTTCAGCACTAAAAGCCATCATGCCACCCAGCACTAACATGCTAATGAATAACGCCAGATTGATCACCATATGCATGGGCAAGCGCATGGTTTTGTTGATCAGCCCCTGTAGCTTGGCAAAAGCAATCGCGGAACCCGAGAATGAAACCGCACCAATGATAGCGCCTAATGTTGCCAAGACTAATACGGTTGTACTGGGTGCTTCACCACCAGCGGCAACTTTCACTAACTCAACAGC
>Ga0224506_10000034_pt1 | contig 145829 bp, 137 predicted proteins | sample SF_Jan12_sed_USG_2_FD_169108 | JGI IMG/M metagenome (GOLD analysis project Ga0224506, IMG submission 169108) | Sediment microbial communities from San Francisco Bay, California, United States - SF_Jan12_sed_USGS_8_1 | ecosystem: Environmental > Aquatic > Marine > Sediment | place: USA...
GTGATTTTCGTAAAATAAGTACTAACAAAAGCTTAAACCCGGACCATTTTTTCGCTGCACCTTTTTTGTTTCGTTTCACTCTAACAAAAAAGGTGCAGCGAAAAAATGCCCGGTTAAGCAGTCGTTATGATACGGATTCAAGACAATGAAGTTGGAATATAGAAAACCCTACTGTGAAGATTTTTTGTGTGAGTATTTCAGGATACATGAGTTATCGAATATTGATGAATTGATATCTGAGGTAAAGAAAAGAACTGAGGAAAGTCCTGATTATAAATATTTAGTCACGCTAGATGATATTGGACAAGCATCATATACGTCTATGCATTCTAAAATGTACAACGCACTTGATGGGGGAGACTGGATAGCGAAAGAGAAAATTGATGGCTCTTGGATGGATGGAGACTACCTTCGAGATGATCTTGGATTTGAGCAAAAATTTTTGATCCGGAGGTTTGGTTTCAAGCACGGGTTAGAGGGGGTTGGTTTTGATGACATATACGAAAAACTTCTATATTTGGATGGAGAGTCAAGGGAAGAGCTAATTGAGGCGAATCAAAACCTGGTTACCTTAATGGATAAAGAAGCATATCTACTTAAGGTACCAGTAAGATATAGCTACGAATCTATCTATGCATTCCCAAATGGGTATTTTTCATGTGACCTTTCTCCTTTCGAGAACTATCATCTAGCCAAGCACTTAGAGGTAAACTATGACTACCATTTGTTTGGTATCGGAGCTAGTTATATAGCGTTCCGGAAAGGCGTGGGTTTTAAAAAGGAAGATTTAAGTGGTTTGATAGACCTCCTATCCAAGATCTATGTGAAAGATAAGGATGAAGAGTTAATAGAGTTTCTACAAGAAACTATTATGAATAAACAAATACTTACCTTGAGATACTCTGAGTAAATGAAACATAACAAGGACATTTTTACTTTTGGTTCTTTTATGTTTCCATTGCATTACAACATAAAAGAGCCAACACCAAAAATGCCTGTTATGTAGTGCGTTAGCCAGTAAGGATTATGAAATGAGTCAATTAGCAACATTTTACACATTACCTAAAAATCAGTCAGATGCTCTTGTGTCTCATCAGCAGTTCCAGGAACTAAGTTAGTCGAACGGAAAGGGCTGATTTTCAAGAAAAAGCAAGTAGAAAAAATCGATCACTTCTGGAATTTTCTTAATGAACATGCCACTGAACAACAAAAATATCAGTACTCTGGATCTGGATTCTGTGATCTTGATTTGATACTCGAAGAGAAAGGATTCATGCTATTTGATTCTGGCATTATCGATCTAACCCAAAAAATATCTGAGGCCAGGGCAACATCCATTGCAGTATTCGACTATAGCACGGCCACTACGGCGTTAGAAAAATTGAAAGAAGTAAAACTTACTGAATCCGAAACTAGAAGATATATTCGTGATAATTATTCACCGGAAGATGAAGGATTAGGAATAAATGCGATATTTGCTGCCCTTGAAGTACTAAATAATTGGCTGAAGACAGTCAGTAGTAGCGAAGTTGGTTTATTTATCGTCGGCTAACAACACAATCGTGTGTGACTGCCAACCCGCCGCTTCGCTCTGGGTTGTCAGCCACACAGTGCAGCGTTAGCCACAGAAATTGAGTGACCAGTGACCAAAGTGAATAAAAGCGATTTGGGATTTCTGCCGGAAAAACACACAGACTTTGTATTTGCTGTTATTGAATATGACTTCATTAATACAGTATTACTAATTATTTTAGTTTTTATTTTGATCTGGTATTTAATTAAAAAGCGATAGTAGATAGCACTGTCAATAAGCAAGATGGAAAAACCCAAACTAAACTATATACCCATAGCAAAGTCACTAATTTATATTGTCGGCTTTTTGCTAAGCCTTTATGCTTGGTACACACGTTATTATTTGTGGATTGATTGTTTCAACGAATTAGGTCGCTGCTATAACCCTGATGGTTCTAATCAAGTATATACAGATAGTGGTATAATATGGATATTTCCTGCAACCGTTTTCTTGCTATTGACTATAAAAAATATACGCAAAGCACTCAAACATAATCGCTAACCATCAATTCAACCTGACCACCATGAGCTACGGCCTAAAAAGCAGGCCTCCGCTCACGGTGCCAGGCTATTAAATCGTTGGGATAATACACATATGGAATCATTCTTCCATGCACTGAAAACCGAGATGATCTATTTCCAGCATTTTGCTACTCTTGAAGAAGCAATGGCGTATATTATTGACTATATTTATTTTTACAATAACCAACGAATCCACTCCGCACTGGGTTACCTGACACCAGTGGAGTGCGAACTAATGAAGGCGTAAAATGGGTGTCAATTATATCGGGGTAAGGTCAGACGGCTTGCTTCCCTGCGCCACCCCACCGCTTTAACGTTAAATTTGTTCGAAGATATGAAAACACTTTCAAATGCCGAAATAGATAATGTTGAATCTAAGCAGCGTGTTACGCTTCCGAGGTTTTATCGAAAACTTCTCCTTGAAGAAGGATACGGTCAAACCGAAGATCAAAAAGAGATTTATCATCCGTCTGAAATAAATGAATTGTATGAATTGAAATTTGATGATGAATCACTTTTATATAATAAATACTTCCCAATCGGGTGTAACAATAGAACTCAAGAGTTATGGATTATTGATGTTACAAACGACAAGATTGCCTCAATATGGCATGAAACTCATGAAGATGATTGGCCAAACGAAAATTGGTCAGAGTATGAAGTGTGGATAGAAAATAATTTTGAATAAAAAACGAAATATAACCAAGCATTTCGCTCAGACTCGTCGCCGCAATGCGGCTCCTCGCTGGCGAGTGCAACGTTTTGGGGAATAGTAATGAAGTATTGGAGGATATAAATGCATACACCTATAGATTTTTTACATTGCTACCGTGTTCCCAGGCGCGATGAGGAGTAGCAAAGTAAAACCTGGCCGAGGTTTGTTTTTCTATATGCGGGCACTGATGAAGCTCAGTATCATTATCGGCCGTAATAGTTTTAAGAGTTTCGGGGAACCGGTTTATGAGAGAAATAGTTCGTTTATTGTTTATTGAGAGAGGCCGCGGTTCGATCTTTAAGCCTACCGATGATGACAAAACCAGTCTTTATCTCGTTCAGGGAAACGATGCAGTCATTCGTACCACGCCCCATGACTGTGTCTATTTCCCAATGACCGATTGTTCGGCGAGACTCTACGGCTTTTTTGGGCCGTTCTGAAATATGGCGCTTATCGGCCAGGCGGCCTCGACTATCATAGGCCCGATAACGCTTGCGGCGCTGCCTAGGGGATTGGCAATGATGCTGCCACAAGTTGCCCCCGTTGGCTTTATCACGCCAAATGTACTGGCAGATAGTGTCATGGCTCGTTCGTCGTTGCATGAGCCCAAAACTTCGGATATGGTCAACGATCTGCTCGGGTGACCACTTTTTTCGCAAGTAGTGGCGTACGATGTAAAAGTCAGCATCGCAAGAGTGGCGATTTCGACGAGACCGACTGCGTCGAGCCCGTGTTCTGCGTTCGGCCTTGCTGGGACGATAGGCACCGTCTATATGGTGGCAGCCGATTCGTTGCAGATCCCGATATATGGTACTGCGATGAAACCCAAATGATCGGTTATCATCTGAACAGAAAGGCCTTGTTTTTTGAGAGCACTCAAACTATACCTGTCATGTGAGGTGAGGTGAACTGTTGATACTTCATATTGTAAATTCACTTCTTGGCGGGAGAGAAGATACCTTGGTATCATAGTTCACCTCATTTTTAAAATGAAATGTCGCACTTAGTATATGAATTCGCCTGCGCTAACAAGCCATTTCTGACACCAAAAATCGGCGCTGCTTAAGGGTGGCGGTAGGCTAAAAAATGGAAATCTTCTATGTTTGAATGGCTAACAAGTCCAGAGGCATGGATTGCTTTGGGTACGCTAATAGCCCTCGAAGTTGTACTGGGTATAGATAACATTATTTTTATATCGATCTTGGTTGGCAGGCTACCAGAACACCAGAGGAATATGGCGCGGCAATTGGGTTTAAGCTTAGCAATGCTTACCCGCCTCGGACTGCTATTTAGTCTTGTCTGGGTAATGGGGTTAGTAGAGCCATGGTTCTCTGTATTTGAAATCGAAATATCTGGAAGAGACATAATATTGATAGTGGGCGGTCTATTTCTACTGGCTAAATCTACTCATGAAATACATAGCAGCCTAGAAATAGTGCAAGAGACAGAATCGGAAGTCAGATCTGTGGGGTTCTATTCAGTTCTAGTACAAATTACCATTCTGGATATTGTGTTCTCTCTTGATTCTGTTATTACCGCAGTTGGTCTAGTTGAGCATCTGTCGATTATGGTCATTGCCATAATCACTGCCGTAGTCGTTATGCTTTTTTCTGCAAAACCGATTGGAGAATTTGTTGATAGAAATCCAACAATAAAGATGCTTGCCTTATCCTTTTTGATATTAATTGGATTCACATTGATTGCAGAAGGCTTCGACGTCCATATACCTAAAGGATACATCTATTTTGCAATGGCGTTCTCAGTTGCTGTTGAAATTCTAAATATTAAAGTTAGAAAGAAAAGAGAAGCCGCGCCAATCCAGTTGGCAAAAATATTAAAAGATGAAAACCTTGGCTAACAATTCGCTCGTTTGGATGCAAATTACGCTGCACGCCATTTGCTCCGCACAGCTTGGTCGTTATTCCAGTAGGATCACCAATGAAGAAACAGAAGGTTCCGGTGAATAATCGTCGGTTAAGCACTATTAGGATGAGACTATGAGCAAACTTCTGATCGGGTTGCTAATATCAGCCGCTGCGTTGTTAGCCTTTTTCTTGATGCACCAGTCTGGCGTAACAAACTCCTCTGATTCGTCACGGTCTGAGTTAACTGCCAAGCGTACCATCCAAACAGCCGCCCCCCTCTCCGTTCCCAAGGTTCCCGACCAGCCGCCCAAAAACACTGCATATCTGCCGAATAATATATACGAAGTTGTTTGCAAGCTGGGTCATCCGTTCATGGTAAAGAGCTGGGACCTTGATCCAGACACACGTTTTGTATACTTCGTCGGTCCTTTCACCTCCAAACCTGACGAATCGAATCCTACCGTCTACAACTACATGTATATATCCATCCCAGGCATCAATCGTACGCGCTCGCAAACTACGCTGTTCATGGAATCGGTTGATGCAGAGCCTACGGAGGTTCAACACGAAGAACTGTCCCGTTTTCTTATCCCACGCATTCAGGGCATCCCCGACCGCCTGGCCGAAGTTAAAAAAACACTCGGTGAAGCTGCCGCAGAGCGGGAGCTTTCGTCCGGTCGAACCCGAATGGTGTTTGACGGACACATGTGTGTCGGTGAGCAATACCTTGCAGGCATGTACATAGATGTAGAAAACGGACAAATTGTAAAAGCAAAAGGCGTAGAACACCCGGAAAAGCTAAAGTGGGTTTTAAGCGGCGGACGGTCTCCGTTGCCTGATACCGAACCTACTTATTACACGGACATGTATATGCGCACGCCGGATGCTCAAAGTAGGCTACTTATATTTTTAGAGTTAAGAGAGAAAGGTGACAAGGAGGGCGCCTCTGAGCATCTGGCGTTAGGATACTTTCCCTTTCCCAATCTGGTAGATGAAATCACTGTCGATCCACATCCGCAAGGTAAGCTGGAGTTCGATACCGCGACATATCAGACACTACGCTATTCTCTGGAAGAGATGGAAATTAGAACTACCTACCAACTCGATACGGGCGTTCATGTGAAGGCCATCTATAAAATGAGGCTACAGGATGAGAGATGGGGAGTGAGCCAGCTTGTTTCGGAAGAGACCACCATTCCTTAGTCGATTAAAGGCTGAAATAAGTTGAAACCTTGTCAGTAAGTGAACGCCATACAAACGGAATAACAATTCATTCTGTAGACCGCCCATATTTAGTACCAACCCTAATCAGAGACTTCTGGGTGACGAAGAAGCAAATACTCTTTAGGGTTACATAACCATTTATAGTACAATTGGATTAACCTAAGGCTAAAGAAAGCAATGTGGCTCTTTCTAATAAAAACGAGAACGATTAAGGCTACTTCTGTCGAAACAATAGATGGAACATTAGAGCCAAAATAATTGAGGATATAGCCAAGGAACCTCTGATTAACTCCGTGTATGGCATATATGAGGCCTAAATTGTCAATTGCTTCGTTGAAAAACTTGAAATTATTCCCGATATTCCCTGCGTTTTTCGCCTCGCACTTATCAGAAATTAATCAGAGGTACCCTAAATTCATCGGATAAAGGAAGTCTTATGAATAAAGATAAATATTTGTCTGTACAATGGAATAATTTCCTGATGCTTGGATTAGGCATCCCAGCGTTATCATATGCCTCTGTTGTCTTTTTTACATCTTCCATATCAGAAAAATCCGGTTTTTTCGGTATGGTTGCTGCTGGGATCGTATATTGTCTGATTGTTGAACCGCATTCATCGATGTTGCTCAAATGGCGAAATAAGAATAATAGCGAATATGTTCCAGAAAAATATAGTTACTTAGAAAGGTTTGTAGTCGTGATATACAATCTAATATGGTGGACACCTATAGTATTCCCGTTTGCAGGCATAGTTGGCTATAAATCTGGTTCGATAATATTCTTTCTTATAACATTTGTGAGGGCGATGCTCAATCTATACCGCATCAATATTCTTAGACCAGAGGTGGCTTTTCATTTCCCTTTACGGGGACCTAATTAATGGGGTTGAGCTATGTGCTTTTGGGTATCATGTCTAAATTGCTGCGGAATAATGTGCATTTACACCTGTCACTAATCGCTTTCATTCACCAGAACGCTCGCTCTACTTATGGACTTGAGCTTGGCTTTAGTAATACTATAATAAATGAGTATATTGAAATTTTTTAGCGGTGCCGCATTAGCTATGCCAGGTTCCGGCAATACGTTATTTTACTATGTATGAATGAGTTAGAAGACAAATTAAACCCATTTTTTTGAAAAGCACCAGTGCAGTTGCCTTCGCAAGAGCTTGCAGGTTACCCTTGGTATTAAATGTTATCTGAATGTACAAATCTATTCTCAGTAATTCCAGAGTGGGCAGTTTCAACAATTGAATATTGAATTGATAATTGTGGGCAGTGGGTTTTTGGGGATGGGAATATCAATGGGGTTTAAAACCGTTATATTTTTTTCAAAATCCAAAAAGACAACAGGAAAGATCGTCAGGCTTAATTCAAACAGTAGTACTACGTCTAACTATTATACTTTTGCGCCAGTTGTAGAATATTCAGTAAATGGTAAGGACTATTTGCATGAGTCTGCGCAATACTCCCGCCGCTATCGAAACAAACAAAGTTTTGATATTGTGGTTCACTACGATCCCAAGAACCCTTCATATTGCATTGTCGGAACAGTATTCGACTTTATGGTAATTGAACTTATCGCCGTATTCATTGGGTCTATTGCTTTGGTATCCGGCTTACTCGGATTCAAAGCATGAAATAGATAACCCACACCAACTTGAATACACGCTATCCATCAGCCACATTTGAACAGGGGGACGTATTCGGACAAAGAGCTGTGTGAACCAGTTTGCATGTAGCCATAATCTTTTATTTATTCATGTTTGGCTATTGGCGAACCAGACGGCGATGATTTCGGGCCAGCGCTAATTAGGAACAATGCCATGTGGATTAAATACGTATATAAATGCAGGAAGATATTTGTGTTGTCCTTTATCATACTTACACCTATGTCCAGTATAGCCGACCCGGTCAAGGTGAAGCCAGGCTCTACTCTGGTGGGGCTCAGTAAAGGCGATTTTGCTAACCCTAGAATCTCTCCTGATGGTAAATATCTGGTTTATAACGAAGTATACCGAGATGGTATTGGTTTTCATCTAATGGACCTGCAAAGCACACAAAGTCGCCGACTGTTATCCATCAGTGAATCAAAGAGACGGGGCATCTATCACGGTCAAGTGACCACCTTACGTTGGCAGGATGAACGCAAACTTCTTGCTGAAATTCACGACGGCGATGTGGGTGTAACCACTGTGGTGGTTGACGCTTTACAAGGAAAAATCATTACCTCGGAATTCTCGGTCGGAGCCATTCCCCCGCCCACGGTCGAGGATATTGATGCCCGGGAAAAACTGAAAACGCTATACCCCAAGCTGCATCCCGAAATACCTCCCCACGTGTTTGAAGAAGTTATCGACAGTAAACGATATTACCTGGATGATAAGCAGGTTATTTTTCAGAAAAGATATGCCGATGAAGACCGCAACATCTGGCTTTCCACGCTGGACAATCCTGAGCTCACATCCCTGGTGTTCTTACCGGGAAGCCATAATGCCTTCGGCGGTGGCGTCAGTGTAGCCGATAAAGTCATTTTCAGTGTCAAGGATCAGCACAGAGCCCACATATATGAACTGGAAGGTTATATTGCAAAGAAAATTGCCACCATCCCCCAGTCAAGACAAATTCCGATTCTGGCGGTGCGTGAGCAGACAAAAGATATTGTTTGGTTTTTAATTCAGTCGGTACAGACTTACGAAATCGGCAATAATCCCGCCTATATGTACGACGGTAATCAGTTGGTGGCACTTGGCGATTTTGAATACCTAAATGACATGGACGTCTCCATAAAAGCAAACCTCGCGGTTTTTAGCTTCTGGCAAAACAACCAACGCCACCTTCTGGTGCGTAAACTAAACACCTGTAAACACAACGGCTTGCCCCGTTGCTAAGAATCGAGAGGTAACCGCACACGATCCAGTTCAGTCCGTAAGCTCTTACAATCACTTTTCCGGTGAATTTCTTTTTGCAATTGTTGATTACAAATATCTCTAGTTGGTGTGACGAGCAGTAGATAGGATTGTGACTCATCTCTTTCATATTTCCAGGTTCAAGCTATAATCTCTTTGATAATATTGGACACTAAGTGATCTTGCGCGGTAGGCGCTGTGAATAGCAATGTGTACAGGAGAAGTATATGCTCAAAGGTTATTGGATCGTTCATGTAGATGTTACAGAGCAAGATCAATTCAAAAAATACGCAGAAGCCAACGCTGATGCACTCAATAAATATGGCGCAAAATTCCTTGCCAGGGCCGGCCAATATACCGTCCCGGAGGGTAGCACCAGAACACGAAACACCATTGTAGAGTTTCCTTCTTATCAGGCTGCTGTAGACTGCTGGAATTCTCCTGAATATCAGGCTGCGCTTAAACATCGATTGTCGGCTTCAGAGATCGATCTTGTTATTGTTGAGGGCTATGATGGCCCACAACCCTCCCAACCTTGACCTCAAGCTTCAGCTTATGCAAGCGCCCGGTACAACGTTCGCAAAATACCGCCCGTTGCCAGTGCCCGCCCCCACTGAGCCACTTGCTCGCAAGAAATAGTTATGAAAGATATAGTCGCAATATTTTTATTACTGTTGTCTGAAGACTTTAAAGTGCGATCTACCCCTGGTTCGCCAACTTCGCAGAGGGACTTCGACTGCGGAAAAATATTCCCCCTGTCCGAGGCCGCGCGCCGGAACTACACAAGGCACTCCGGGATGATCGAAAGCATGTTACCTGAGTACAATCAGAATTAAAGGTTAGATTATGGGATTCTCAGTGGAAGCTATCTGCAGGTTTAATAGCTGTGAAAATCGGGACAATTTTTTTAGTACATTCAATGGAGTGTCATGCGAAGAAAGTGGCAGTAAAGATTGGATCAGAATGCATTTCAAAGAGCCTCCGGCTCAAATCGATACGATAGATGCTTTCTACTATGGCTATGATGATTTTTATGAGTTTTCCCAGCTGGATAGACTGGAAAATAATTCCTTGTTCATAGAAATGCATGGCAGAACCCCTTGCGGATATTATGAGTTTTTTGGAGAGATTTTAAGTAATTTCGGTGCTACTGAATACTTTTCAGTTACCAATGACGACACCGCCGGATATACAGAGATAAACGTCCTTAAAAAGGGTAAAATCACGACTCTGCTTGAATTGGATGACTGTAATATCGATAAACAACGTATATTTGAACTGTTTAACTATTATGAATCCGGGAAGGACTTAAACGAGATTCTTCTAGAGGAACTCGATCAGGATGAAGATATCTCCCTGGAAAATACCCATGACAAGATCAATGAGCTATCATCACTTTTAAAAACCACTAAACATGAAGACGTAAAAGAAGCCATTATAAAAATAATGTCCGACATAGGAACGGAGCAATCTGCAATAGCACTAGTGAACGCACTTACCGACGAAAAAATTCAGAGAAAGGCGCATGAAGCTTTGTGTGGGACTTATTCACCCCGGATCGTAGAGCCGTTATTGAATATTGCAAAAACAAGTGATCATAAATGGACTCGGCATTATGCTATAGCGTGCCTTCAAAACTATCCACTGGACAGAGTGATTACTGAATTATGGAATCTTTTTGATGATGAAAATGCTTTAGACATATCCGATGACATTATCGATGCACTGGTAAAAATTGGTGCAAGTGGTTTATCTGAAAAATTACTGGAAAAGCTCGACATCCCCGGACTACGGGAGTCTACCATTCAGTCGATCTGCTTGGGACTGGAAAAATCACCTAATTCAAATGCTGACAGCACCCTTAAAAAGATTGCTGAAAGCGAACATTATAGCATGTGGACACGTCGAAGTGCTCTAATTGCACTTGCAACAAGCAATGGCGAAGAGTATTTTGACTACATACTCAAATACATTGCTCATGAAAACATGGCTTCCGCCTCCTGTGAAGCGCTGCTACGAACAGGAGACCAAAGGGCGATAGAACACGTCATCAAGCTATATAGCACTGAATCAGACCTTTGGCGCATTTATGACTGCGTAGCAAAATATGGTGAAACTGTAATTCCACAACTTGTCAACAGCATATCGACTGAATCTGCGTTGTTACCCATAAATATACTTCGGACTCTAAACAGAATAGGTACAAGCTCTGCTTATAGAGCGATACATGAATTATACCCAGCATTCAAAGATATGGGCATGCTACGTGAAATTGCAAATACCGTTGTTGAGGCGGAGAACACAGAGTGCTTCCACATGCTGATGGAACTTATGCATGAACAAGAGTATGTCGATTGTCACAGATTTACTCATGCATTGAAGAAATATGGTGAAATCGCAGTCAAATCGTTACTTGAGTTTATTGACGATAGAAATCACCCGAATTATCCCTGCGCACTTGAAATCCTTGGTCAATTTGGCGACAAAAGAGTCTTACCGATTATCCTGCAGTACTGGGAGTCAGCTGATTCCAGAGAGCGCCAAAAGCTCGTGGAGGCCTGCGAAACGACCGCGGACGAACGTGTCTTTGATCTCATGGTAGAATGCTTGGACAGCCCATACTATTACCATAGTGCTGTACATGCACTTCAAATTATCGGCACAGCTGATGCCCTTGATGTTTTGCTCAAGAGACTGGAAAAGTCGCCTGATCACACAATTATCCATTCGATCGCACGCATTGCCGATCCGCGATCGGTACCTATCTTGAGCAATGTTTTGAGAAAGAAATCGGTTGATAACAATATACGTTGTGCAGTATTGAGTGCTTTACGCTACTTCTCCAGAGACGATGTATTTGAGATTGTTAGTGAAATGGCAAAAAAGGATAAAAACTCGAAAGTAAAGAAGGAAGCCAAAACTATACTCCGCGAATGGGAAATACAAGATATGCTATCGAAATGGATGTGATCAAAATAAATAGTCCGGCCACGCGTTTACGCAGTCACTATAGAATAGAGAAAATCGAATTAAAACGCTCCGTTTTTGGCGTGAGCGGATTTCCCAGGAAAAGTAGATGCGTATTTTTTGATTGGAAAATTGTGCACTTCTTAAACCAATAGCGGCTAAAGTGCAGCATGCAGAATCGATAGTGCACACACCCAACCAGGAGCAAACCATGACTAAACTGACCTTTGTTTTGTTAACCGTTGCCATCACAATGCTAAGCGGTGTGTCGTATGCTGATTCAGCATAGTCAGAAGCCGAACGTACGGCTTTCGTGTCCGGCTGCGCACTTGGCATCATCACCCCCGCAAAGCGTGATTATGCCACGGCCGCAGAAAGAGCAGGCAACGCGAAGCCAAAACCATTCCCGGAGGATCAATTGCGCGCATCTGTAGAACCAATGTGTCGCCGCTTAGCGGATCGAATGGCAGAAGAAGGAGTGTATTATCTTGACGCCATTAATAACTCAAATGCAGTCACGCCAATGATTAAAGAAGCAATGAGTGGAGGCCGGTGCAAGCCGGGAGGACTGCTGGGGCAAATACTAAACGAAAAACGCCTCAGGTCCGGAACCAAATAAGCGCATAACCAACACAAGCGCCGGCGGACCCTAAGGGGTATTGTTAAGTACAATTGGGAGCACAGGGATATAGAGATGTCTGTAGAAGATTATAAAGCGTATAAAAAGATAATTGTTGATTCCTACGACGAGCGAAGCAAGCAATACGCGCAAAGTAACTGGCATAGATTACTAGCTGAACAATTAGTAGACTATGCCCCTCCTAAGGAGGGTAATTCAGTTTTGGATATAGGAACAGGAACCGGAGCGGCTGCGCTTTATTGTACCGGCTTGGTAGGGGCGACAGGCCGAGTCTTAGGAATCGATATTTCCAAAGGCATGATTGCAGAAGCAGAAAAAACTAGAACCGAACGGAAGTGTGGTAATTTGGTTTTTAAGGTGGAGGACGGCGAACGCCTGGAGTACCCGGACCGTAGTTTTGATCGGATATATTGCGCATCGGCGTTTTTTTGGATAGCAGATAAACCCAAGACACTCTCTAATTGGCAGCGACTATTGAAGCCCGGCGGCGTTCTTGGGTTTCACGCCTGGCCGGAGACCTCATACGTGTATGGCCACATCGCAAGGCTGGTACTTAAAAAGTATGGAGTGACGTACTTGGGGCACTCTCCTACCGGCTCACAGCAAATATGTCGGTCGCTGCTCGAAAAGGCGGGCTATTCCAACATCGAAATCATAGAAACCAACGAAGGCCATTTTATTAGCCTGGAGGACGCCAAGGCAGCCTGGATATCAGAAGACCATTATCCTATAGGCCAGTACCCCCATCCCGCCACATCAGCGCCGCCGGAAATACTGGAAAAGGCTAAATTGGAATATGACATGGAAATGGAAAGGCTGGCTACCGATGAGGGTGTTTGGAATGATACGTCTATGTACTACGTCTACGCAGTTAAATAGTAAATGGACCGACAATTTGACGGAAAGGACTGCAAGATCAATTTAATTGCGCACCGAAAATAGTTCGATAAGCCTCTGTTACAAATTTCTGTGATTGACGACAGCGCATACAGGTTGGTTCATCCACATTGTCACAATACTCCCTACCGCAACAATCGCATACTCTACAGCGATGTTGACTGAGCCGTTTACCAGCCTGTGACACAACACCGATACCGGCGGCAAAGAATTTGAAGGCCCGCTCAGGACAAATATGTTCGCATTGGCCACAGGCAATGCATGCAACAGGATCTAAATCTACACCTACCACGCCTTCTAATTCATAGGTTCGCAATGCTTTAGTCGGACACAGCGCAACGCAATGTCTATGGTTTCGGCAACTCTGAGCGTCAATCTCGGCGTGTGGAAAAAATCGCGCCGGTATGCTCTGTCCACGCTGCGTAGCAATAGTGTTCAACAGGTTGTACAAGCGCTCCCGTTCCGTGGCGCGTAGCGAATGGCGGCGACTATCTGCTTTGGAAACTTCCTGGAATTCTTGCGTACTCAATTGTTCAACAGCAAACTGCACAGCCATTATCGCTTCCCCGGCAAGTTGATCGAAAAACGCTCGCCGGCTCATACCCGCTTCATTGCGGGCTTTGGGTATGTGGTTGCGGCGCCGGTGACGGGGTAACGGTTTGAGTACGAGTAACGGCTGCTCATCTTGCGGAACGAAAAGATCAGAAAGCCAAGCTTTGGCCTCAAGCAAAACCGAATGCACCGGATTGTTTCCGTCTTTACTGGCAGGACAATCTGAACACCAGTTTCGGTCCAATATTAAAAGCGGTCGTCCCTCCGCCTGAATGCTGAGATAGAGCAAATCACTCAGAGAAATCGAGCCCAAACAAGGTACGCGCAAGCTACCCGGTGGTGACAATTCGGGCGGTACCTTGCAACAATCAATACAGACGTATTGATTATCACTACGAATCTGTAGGTTGTTTAGAGATGGCCCATCCATAGTAAGTGCTCCAGTAGGACAAACCGAGGCGCAACGGCCGCACCCCAAACATCCCTCATTTAGCTCCAACATTTCGGTGTTCAGCATCAAAACATGAGCAGGGCAGTTTGCCATACAACTATCGCAGATCTCGCAAGACGATTGTAGGGCCAGGCAGCTTTTTACGTCGAATCGAAGCGGAACTGACGTGCCCAACCTCGGCCGATCATCCTTAGATGGTATGTTCATCGGCTAAAACCTCGGAGAATCCAATATCTGCTGCACGACAGCGCGGACAAATGTCGAGATAGTCTGTGGCTAACCCTTGCGCGTTGAGTTGACGCCGCATCTTATACACATCATGCCACACCGCAAAGGATTCAGCGCATACCGCACAACAGACTGTATGCGGCACTGTACCCCGACGTTCGTTATCCGGTAGGTGTGACGACTTTTTCAAATCGACACGTCGAACGGATTCCGTTGTCAATCCTAGTCTGTGTATATCGTGGCGAGCAACAATTTGCAAAAAATCGACCAATTCAGCATATAAACTGTTCGGCCCTATTTCCTTAACGTACGCCAAGTCATTTATAAGACCGGGCAACCAGCTCGCCACGTAGTACCGTAGAAACGTTCCGGCTTGGAGCTGGTAATCACGCGACGCATCGGTATCACCTTTTGCCTCCTTATTGTGAGCAACCGCAAAGAGATACGCGACGAACTCCAGTAGTGAAGTGATATGGTCGGGGGTATCACAGAAATTGGGCGATTTTTCCAAGCCATGCTGGTGATAGGCGAGGTCAATTTCAGAAACACTCGCACCCATCAAGACCCCGTCAATATATATACCCGCGTTCAGGTGCGCCGGAATTGGAGGGACAAGAAACAGGCGACTATACAATTGCAAACAAGCGTCGTGACCTTCCATCCCTTGTAATTGGTCCCGTAAGGCATGCACATTCGCTTCGAGCGAGTAGCCCAATTCCGTACTCAGATCTGCAAGATCATCGGCCAAATACTCGCGCATGGCGCGGTACTGATTTACCTCCATCGGCGGTAGAAAAGCACGAGCGACGCATAGATAGAGTTCTGCGCGCTCAGTTAACTTTTGAGCCGGCACTAGTGTTAACCTCTTATCGATTTGGCAAATCGTCAAGACGAAACAATTTGTCACCTAGCGAATAGATGGCAAACACCAAAGCAAAGCCCACACCCGTAATTAGCCACTCTGTGACTGAGGGCACATAGTTAATCAGCCCTGAAATCCAACTGCCCTTAAACAGCGGTACGAGCTGCCCCGAAATGACATACTCGTAACGACCAATGAACAATGCCAAAATAACCAGAACCGCCGAAACAATTTGCCACTTGGCTTGGATACGTAGAGCAGGCGAAATCATCAATACGAAGGGGAGCACCAGTCCTACCCATAGCTCAAAGTGAAACCAAGGAGAACGCACCAACTCTTGATAGACTTGCATGCCATCTAAGTTAGTCCACAACCCGGTGATCACGCGGGATACTAAAATAAGGATTGTGATACCAATGGTAGCCGCAAATACCTTTGGTAGAGTGCTGCTCGATGTTAGGGCTCGCGCCCTGTCGGGCATTGTATCTTGGCGAAATCCGTAAGCCAGATAGGTAAAGAACACTGCAAAAGCGACTCCGGAAAGCGCCGCCGAAACCAAGAAATATATTGGCATGATGCTACCATACCACATTGGACGCATTGCCATCATACCAAACACGAGCCCCAGCGTGCTGTGAGCAATGACCACCGAGACAAACGACGCGATGCCAAGCGTGCGGCTTAGAGCACTGCTCCAGTCACCTTTATTGATACACCAAAACTTAGCAAGCAGAAATATCAGGTAAATACTGTAGAATACACCCATCCAAAACATAGGCGACCGGAATTGCAGACCCGTAGGAATTGTCCATAGCATACGGAACGGGTGCCCGAGCTCCATTGCAAGCGCGGTAAAACCGGCTATCAGTGTCGCTATAGCCAGCCACACACAGCGCTTTGCCACCGGGTAGAATGCCTCAACACCAAAGACCGTTGCAAGTGATGCTAGAAACGTAAGCCCCGTTGAGGTTAGCACGAGAAAAACATAGGTGATGATCGGCAGGCCCCATGCAACGCCGGAACTGCTTGTGTTAAACGCGGCGTGACCTTGCGAATAGAGTATGTAGAACGTGACTCCAAGCAACAAGAGCAGAACACCAGCTGAAACAACCATAACGCGGCCGGCGATAGGTCTGTCACCTTGATCGTAGAATTCGGTATGTGCTGTTTTCATCATGGTACTACCCCTTCATAGAATTAAGTGGCACGCGAACTCGAAATGGCGACCGCCTCTCCTGCAAGATAGTAGACCTGCGGTTTGTTACCGAGATGGTCGAGCAAACGCACACCGCGTTTTTGGGCGATAAGTCGACTTACCTTGCTGTGCGGGTTGTCGAGGTCACCGAAATAACGCGCCCCAGGCGAACAGGTGACGACACAGGCAGGCGTGAACTCACGTAATTTTGGATCATTTGGATCCAAGTCCGGTGTTCCGGGCGGCGCTTTTGATACCCGGTGATAACAGAATGTACACTTAGATACCACTCCTGGAGGCTGGATACCGACTCCGTGACGCCGATCTTCCTGTGAGTCCGGCATCTTCCACGGCGGATTCCATGTTCGATTTCCGTCACCCGGAAATATGGAACGGATATTGGGCTCTAACAACGGTTTCTCGTCGGAGTAAAAACGCACGCCGTATGGACAAGCTATAATACAGAATTTGCACCCAATGCAACGGTCCCAATCAATCAAAACCAAACCGTCATCAGTCTTGTAAGTTGCACGCACCGGACACACATGCACGCAGGACGGATTCTCGCAATGCATGCATGGACGTGGAAACCATTTTAGCTGAGCGCTGGGATAGGTGCCTTCGGTGTAATATATCACATCCTACCAATGCTCATCCGGCAGTCGGTTATTCTCCATCGCACAAGCGACCGAGCAAGCCTGACAACCGGTACATTTCTCAAGGTCAATGACCATTCCCCACTTTGCCATGATGCACCTCTTTATATTCTCTGTACGGTTACCTTACCGGTGTAATACCCGGCCAAACCGGAGATCGGGTCAGATACATTTTCGGTTACTTCACCGGAATGTCCGGGCATCCTATTTTTGGCCCACCGACCCATTGCCCAGTGGCCATGCTCCATCGGCAATACCACGGTATCGGGGCGTGTACCCTCAAAATATCGAGCGTAGGCGTCGATCGTGCCCACAGATGATTTGATTCGAACTTTGTCATGGTTACGGATACCACGACTGCGGGCCGTTTTGGGGTGAATCTCAAGGAACACGGTTTTATTACCACCGAGAGATGGCTGCAACAGGTTAATCGCGTGTGGTAAATTGGAGCCACGACCCTCCGCATGCATAGCAACCTTGGGTGTAATCAGATGTAAATCGCCCCCGCCGGTGTGGCGTGGCTCTATCCATTGAGGGAAACCCACCCGATCTTCCTGGATACCTAGTTTGCGATTGATGAATTCAGCGTGTTTCTCAAGATAGGCAGACTTAAACTCGAACTTACCCGATGGGGTTTTAATCAATTTTTGCTTAACCTGCTCGGCGGTCATGAGTCGATTGTAACCGCCTCCGTCCCATTCATAGAATTTGCCACGCTGCTGCCGCCACAGATAGGGTTTTTTGTACCACACCCCTTTCTCCTTCCAAGACTCGAAACCATTAACACCATTGTCACCTGGATCCTGCTCAAAGCCTTTGGCGATGTGGCGTAACACGTTTTCTGTATTCTTAGTCTTCTCGTAGTATTCTGCGATACCGCCCTTTAAGCGCTTGCCGACTTCCATCAGGACGTCACTGTACAACATCGTGTTATACAAAGGCTTTACCGCCGGCACTCGCAGATTGGCGAGTGGATACCCCTGATAGGGGTAAGTTGGTGTATCTTGGAGTCTCTCGAGGTAAGTGTGATCCGGCAAAATGAGATCCGCCATCATGGCTGTCTCGCTTGGAAATGGGGAAGTATCGATGACAAAAATTTCTTTTAGCGCCTCCTCCCAGACTCTCGGATCGGGTGACGTAAAAGTTGGATTTGTTAGATAGAAAATCGCAGTATCCAGTTTGTATGGATTACCTGCCAGGTGGTTTTTGGCGACTTCCTGCATCATGTTCTTGGCCATAGGCCACTCGTCCGTACCAACCTTGTCAATACGAGGATGCTGCTTGCGATCCTCCGAGGCTGCATAGTCATCCTGATAGTCCTTGTAGTCCGCAGGCGGCTTGCCGTAGGATGGCCCAATCTGGTAGAACAATCCGCCTTTGGCAAAAAGCGAACCCGTTAGCGCATTTAAAGCATGGATCGCCATACCATTGTAGGTACCGTTACTATGTGATGTAGGTCCACGTTCGAACAGTGCCATAGCCGGACGCGTAGTGCCAAATTCCCGGGCTACGGTTGTAATATCATTTTCGGGGACCGAGGTTATTTTTTCGGCCCAGGCAGGCGTGCGATCTTTGACCTCTTGGTTCCACCACTCAACCAGCCCCTTAACCCAGACTGACTCAAAAGTCGAGGGATCTACTGGAACCCCGCCCGGACGAAAACGATTTACCTTGTCTTTAAAGTCTCCAACAAATTCTTTATCCCATAACCCTTCAGCTAAAATCACATGGGCAATGGCGAGCGCGAGGGCCCCATCAGTTCCGGGTTTGACAAGCAACAACTGGTCGGCAGCGGCTCCGGTGGCATTCAAATGCACCTCAACTACTGTGACGCGAGTTTTCGGGCTTTTGCTGCGCATCTTACCCCAGGCCTGCATGTTACCGTTGTACGGTCGAAAAGCATCCAGAAACCCTGCGCCAAAATTGAGCAGGTAGTTCGTGTTTGCATAATCGTAGGCGCTGTAGGAGTAGTTACCATCCGTTGCCAATTTCACCTTCTTACCCGCATCTGCACACATAGAGGAATGCCCGATAATATTGGGCGTCCCATAGAGCTTAGCGAAAGGCTTCTGCATACCGGCATCCGACTCACCCCAGCCGCGACCGTAGAAAATAGAGAAACGATGTGATTCACCCCTATCCCGCAAAGCTTGTAACCGAGCGGCGAATATATCCAGAGCTTCGTCCCAACTAATGGGCACAAAACGGGGATCCTCATTGCGCCCTTTCTTTGGATTTGAACGTTTCATCGGACCCTTGAAGCGATCGGGATCGTATAGGATGTAGGCACCCAAGTGCCCCTTGGGACAAAGCTTACCGTTAGAGATCGGGTGATCAAGCGCACCGTATATAGCATGCACACGCCCATTGGTTGTATAAACATCGATGCCACATCGAGCGGGGCATTGATGACAAACGTTTTTGGTAACAACGGTGTCACCTTGCCGATTCGACTTTGGTGCTGCAACCTCAGCATGACTTAACGCAGAGAAACCGGGTAGGGTCCCAAGCCCCATGGCGCTTGCACCTGTTAACCCAACCGTACCGCTTACCTGGAGAAACCGCCGCCGTGTCAACCGGAACTGTTCGAGCGTGTTCATAACCGTCTCCCGATTTCAATAACTTCTATTCCACCACCAAATTGTCTTATCTGAAATGATATTTGAATGGCTCAGCTTCGTTCGAAACCACTCGCCGTTAAGTCGGGGAAAGTTACTGCCAGTTGAATGAAGCTTGCGACCGCAATGGTTAACGTCAGCAAAACCTTTCAAAGGAATCCACTAAGAAACATTTCCCTTTCTAGTAAAATAATAATAGAGGATCTGTTCTACAGTGATGATCTGCGTCAAACATATCGAGCGCACCTGTTCGCCACAGCAGCTACAAGTGAGAAAAACCAATAAAAATAAAGCCTAGTCACTCAAGAGTGGCTAGGCTTTGGTACCGCTAATTCTATCTATTATCTACATTCACCAAGGTATACCCCATCACGCCATTATTACCGCTGTGAGATAAGGCCCCCAGATGCCATTGCCCCGCAGCGGCGTTGGTCCAACTAAATACCAACGCCGCATCCTCACCAAGCATGGCGGCATTGGGTGCGGAATTGATAACCAAATTACCGCCGGGAGTGGCGGGAATTAGCCAACTGTACATTTGGTAGTCGGAGGAACCGCCAATGGTTTGCCAACCGTGGACATAAACGGTCCAGGTACCGTTTATGGGCTGTTTTATGTCGATAAGCTCGTCGGTACCGGCTTTGAAGCTCGCGGCTACAAAATTACCGTTCGGGTCAAAGACAAAAATATCCAAATCCGTATCGGGTGAAGCGACGGAATCCGGTGGCATGGCTATTCTCAGCAAGGCGGCATTGGAGACGTCAAACTGATGTTCATTACTAAAACCGTCAGTCGGGTCAAAATCTTGATCCGGATCTTGTAGAACATTATCAGAGGTAACTACTGCCGGTTCTAAGCCATGGGCTGCAGCAAGATAATTGCCGGTATAACCAAAGCGAACCGTAAAATCTCCAGAGCCGTCGACACCACTTAGGTCAACCTGGCTCGGCGAGCTGAATAAAGTGGCCCGCACCGCAATGGGACTGCGAACTTCATAGTGACGGTAGCTTTCACGCCGGTTTCTATTGCCGGCCACCGCGGGATTACATTGAGGGGCATTTGCATCATCTTCGTCCAATTCATGATCTTCCCAGGTTAATGACCCAAAACGCCATTCGCCAATGGGTGCGTTCTTGTTGGAAATGATGACCTGATAAGTGACAGCCTCGCCTTGTTGTAACGTGAATTTTTTCGGGGTGACGGTAATATCAAATCCCGGCGGCTCATCCACATCCACTTCATAGGTTCTACAACCTGACTCATTGGCCACACTGGTCACCGTGCGCATGACAACCTGCTTTCCGGCCAATTCGGCAACACCGATGGAAGGCAAGTTAAGGTTATACGCTTCGGTCTGAATACCTAAAGCCGCAAACAAACCACAAGTCCCCGCCGGGTCCGAGAAGACAGAGGGACTGGCATCGCACATAAATCCCAGATAGTCGTACAAACCGGCGTCGTAGGCCAAGCCCGGCTCAAACATAGAATCCTTATTGGCTTTAGCGCTGGTATTCACATGTCCGGCACCAAAATCGAAGGGATCCGCCGCAGTGGTGTAGTCACGCTTAACCACCTTTTGATGCGCGGTCGTCATCAGGGCTGACTTGGCTACGGCAGGACTCCAGTCCGGACGCGCCTGCTTGATCAATGCAAAAAGTCCCGCCACGTAGGGGCTGGACATGGACGTTCCCATAATCGCCTGGAACGACTCCCCCTGCGCTGCCGAGCCATTGTGCACCGGGCTGGCGCCAGCCAATATATTGATACCCGGCGCAGTCACATCGGGCTTAATAATATCCAAAGCGACAGAGTCCGGGCCTTGAGAGCTGAACGAGGCCATATAGGTTTTTACCCGTGAATCTTCGCGAGCGTTGCGCGTTTCACCTTGCGTAAAACTGATTTGCACTTGGCCTGTATGAGACATCAAGTAATCTTTTAGGGGCTGCCCCACGTCTTTAAGCATATGCACTGTGGGTAAGGGATGGTTATCCGTAGGCGTCATATTGGGGTGGGCGGCCGACACGTTGTGCAACAACACAGCACCTGCGCCACCTTCGGCCACGTTGCTTGCACGGCGGGTTCGGGCCACACCAAAATCATACCGGTTACATAAAACGGCGTCATTCGCCTTGAACGTTCCGGGAGGAAAAGGCAACAAACATTCACCGTTGCTACCGTCCCCTACGGTGTCAGCATCTACCAGGTTGTAGTTTTCAATACCATTGGTTACAGAGCCACCCCACAGTTTTTCAGGCGCTTTTCCCGGGCCGCTAAGGGATATCTCACTGATAAATGCCTGATCACCGGAGCTGGCTCCTACGCTGGTCAACCAGGGTACGGATGCCGGGCCGCCAATGGTACCCGGGTCTGGACCGTCGTTACCGGCAGAGGTGGCCACAAAAACACCCGCGTCTGCGGCAAACAGAAAGGCGATGTCATCCGGACCTTCCAAGCTGGGCCCACCTCCCACAGAGTAGTTAATAACGTCGACGCCATCTGCCACCGCTTGATCGATGGCTGCCGCCAGATCCGAACCAAAACCACCAAATAAACCCAAACCTTTATAAGCAATAATACGAGCCCGTGGAGCAACTCCGGAAACCGTACCTCTGGGGATACCAAAAATACTGGCTGCAACTCCGGCATTACCGGCGGCGGTTGAACCGGTATGGGTACCGTGACCGTCATCGTCACGGGCAGAATCAAATTCAGAGGCTTCGATACCGACAAATTCTCGGTAGGTATCTAACATTTGGCGGGCACCTAACAGCTTATTGTTGCACTGAAACACCGCGTCTTTTTCATTGTGTGCAGCGTTACCAAAATGACAACTGGGACGTGTTTCATCCAGCACTCCAACCGGAGACGGACCGTAACTGCCGTCGTCGGCAAAGCTGGGGTGTTCGGGCCATATCCCGGTATCGATTATACCCACTACCACGTCTTCACCCGTCGCCCCTCTTATCCAGGAACCCGCGGCATCGCTGAATCCCAGAGACACGGATCTGTTTTCGGAAGTTTTGTAACGAATAATATCTGGGCGCACTTTAACCACACCCGGCTGCTTAGCCAACTTGGTTGCCTGATCTTTGCTCAGTTTTGCAGTGAATCCATTGAGGGCGACACTAAAGTCGTGAATTTTTTTATCAGCCCTAACACCGGCCCCCTGGAGTGCACCATCGTGCTTGGATTTGAGATGTTTGCGATATTTCTTAACATCTTCATTTTTCGAATCAAAGCGCTTACCCTGCTTGGGTTTTGTGGCTTTAAACCCGGAGAGATGACCTTCGTACAAAACAGCTGGATCCAAGTCCATTTGAACGAAATAAACCCATGATTCGCTTTTGTTCTCCAGCGCTTTTTTCAGCTTTGGATGTAATTTGTTTTCGTCGGGATGTTTTGCGTGAGTGAATGTAGACACCGATAGAAAAAGACTACATGTGACCAGAGTGGCGATAGCGACGCCGTTGATTTTGGTTCTTGCCAATTTACACCTCCTTGTTTACTTCTTATTAGTAGTGGATTGCAATTCATAACTCTGTGACCGCCTTTCAGTCATAAGGGACATACTCAAAAACCGAGGAGTATCATTTTTAATCAGTTGCTGATGAAGCCTGAAGGACGAATATACTGCAGGAACTACTGCCTTAGCAACAATGCATTATTTCGCCGGTTTGGCATGAAATTGAGTTTATTAATCGTACAACATTCGTCGTATTCGATTATAAACTGTAGGAGATATACCACACACAGATAGTATTATTGTGCATCGTAATGTTTGCAGCACCCTACTGCCGAATTGTCAGTACCGAATTCATACAAGAGATTCATGCAAGACGGACAAAGAACTCCAGGGGCTTGAATAATGAGCAACGCGTATAAGCAGCGACAGTTACGCAAACAATAACCATATCGCAGGTACTACAAACGCAGCATAGGTCATAAACATACCTATGGCCTTTGGCGCGGGATTGCTGGTATACAAAACACTCAATGCATGAATACACCGACCTGCTATCAACAAACTACCCACCGCCCACGTAAGAGAAATCGAAGCATTGTGATATTCCATTAATGCCAGCATAACAACGCACATGGGCACATATTCAACAAAATTTCCAAAGGCCACTCTGCGGCGCTTTAAAATCTCATCATTCCCATCGCCAAAAGCCACACCACCAATGTCACCCATAGCCTTACCCAGTTCGATTCGTCGCAAGGTAACCTGCATGGTTAAGGGCAGCATAATAATTGCCAGAAAGGACGCCACTGTCGATGTCACCGTTAAGCTATTCAATTTGGTTCTCCTTTGTATTCAGTCATTTCCAAATATTTTTCCAGTCTGTGTAATGTTCCCAGCCATCCTTCAGCGTGACGGGAGCGCATACCGGAATCTTTTAATTTAATCTGAGAAACAATAATTTCCGTGGTTTCGCCATTGCTTACAAAATCTATGCTCACTACCGTTTCAATATCAGCGTGCGGGTCCGGTTTTTCCCAACAGAACGAAAAAACCAGATGTGTCGGCTCTGTTATTGTTTGGAAAGAGCCAAGCAATGAGGTGACAATCCCCTCAGACAGGGTGAATTCCATGCGATAAGCACCACCCTCACAAAAATCGTATTGGGTCACGTGAGTGCGGATACTATCATCCGGAGCGAACCATTGTTTAACGGCGTCGGCCGTTGAAAACGCGTTAAACACCCGGTGTATATTGTGGTGATAGACTCGACGTATTACTAAGGGCCCCGCGTCAGTATTCATCATGCACCTGTTTCATTGTCCAAATATTTCTCCAGTTTCTGTAAACTACTTTCCCAAAAAGCGAGGTGGCGTTGCAACCACGCGTCAGCCTCTTTAAGAGGGGCAGCGTTTATACTGAAAAAGTGCTGCCTGCCATGTACTTCCCTTACCAGCAGCCCGGCGTTTTCCATGACCTTTAAATGTTTTGAGACGGTGGGTTGCGACGAACTGAACAAGTCCACTAACTCACCCGCAGAACATTGGCCTCGATGACTGATTGTTGCCAAAACCTTACGCCGTGACTCATCACCTAAAGCGTGAAATATACGATCCAGACTTTTTGAAGCATGTATAGCCATATGGCTATACTTTATCAGCGCCGGCCGTTTCAGTCAAACTCTCTGATTTGCGAAATAACAACAAGAAAACGCAGCAAGTGAAAATCCATAATCCAAACAAAGGCCGGTGCAGGACCGGCCCGGTTTCCACAACCCCGCGGCACATCAAGCCGTCTTTTGCGCCTCGACCAGCACCCGTTCCGGCTGACCTTGTGCATGCACTCGAAATACCAGTAAGGTGGCACTTTCATTCTGAGTTTCTATGGTATGAACCTTTTTAAACGGAACTACACCAACGTCACCTTTGGTGAAACTCACATCATCCTCGCCTTCTTGATGTAAGATTAAGGAACCATCCAGTACGTATGCAAACTCTTCACCCGGGTGCCAATGCATAGGCAAACGGGTGTAAGGCGGAATACTCACATGGCTTACCACGACTTCTGTATTTTGGACTCCAACAAGTGGAGCAATAAGCAAGTTATCGAATTTCATTTTCTGTCTCCAATACGTTTCAGATTTGCTGGTTTTGCTTTAGCCTCTATTTAGTGACTCTCTGATTAATGCTTATCCACAAAGTGAATTTCCCAGGGACCAATGCCGGTTATTTGCATCACCGCCCCTTTAACCATCCATACTTTATGAACACTGCCGCGTTTGTTGATGTAATAGTCACCGGGACCAAACTCTTTGGCATCTTGCCGGGTAGCCTTTTCTCCAAACGCCACAGCCGCTTCGCCCTCCAGCAAGGTGACACGCTCGTCTTTCGGGTGAGTGTGTGGCGGCATATAGAAATCCCCCGTAGCACGAAAACGTACGGTGAACATATCGGGTTTTTGCGGATGCCCCGACAGCACGATCATTTCGCAGTTTTTGGGGACATTGGGCGGACACGGTTTCCACTGAATTTGTTTCGCGTAGACAGTATGCTGCACTTGTCCTTCGGCGAAACGGGCAACGCCAATTTCCTGGGAATAGGCAACCGTGGTGCTTGCAACCAATAAACATGTGATTCCGAAGACATTTTTCATTTTGATACCCTCTATATGTTTGTATTTACAGTTACTACCTGACCATGGAAAATAGAATAGCGATATCGAGGGATAAGAAATTGACCATAGGGGCCACGCTTTTGACCGCGAGAGACAAAATGCGAAAACGTAGAGAAATTGGATGGTAGAACACCGAAATACTACTGCCACCGTACGCATGGTACTCAAAGCCTGCGAGTCGGCCGGCGTGGATACAGACGAGCTGTTGCAACTGGCGGCAATCGAACGACAAACCGCACTACACCCTGACGGTGAAGTGACGTTTGTGCAAATGCGCGATTTTTGGCAAAACGCATTCCGCCTATCCGGGGACCCGTTCTTGGGCATGCGTGCCGCACAACATGTGGAAATGGGCGACTTTAAATGCCTGGATTATCTCAGCGCCAATGCGGCCACACTGGGTCAGTGCCTTGAGAGTTTTTGCCGCTACATGCCATTGCTAAACACGTGGATCGCCTGGGAAATTGCAAAAGACGACCATCAGGTTACCTATCGAATGCTGTCTCATGCAGGCGTTATTCCACCTCACTCCTACGAATTTGTATTTAGCGTCTACGTTAAAAGAGCCCGTGAAGTTAGCCACACAGATTGGGCACCTGCACTGATTCGATTTCCCTTCCCAAAACCTGCAGACCAGCAGCAACATCTAAGCTTTTTCCGCTCACCCATAGAATACGATTGCCCTGCCGGCGAACTTGTTCTTTCCAAGGAGCATTGGAAGCTACCCTTACCCTACAGCGACGAACATCTCATGCGCGTACTGGACGAACACGCGCGTCTACTACTGGCACAACGGCCGATACCGGAAGACTTTGTAGGGCGGGTGCGCCGGGAAATCGTGCGTGAACTTCACGGTGGCGAGGCGCTGCGTGACACCATCGCTAAAAAATTGCATATGAGCCCGCGCACCCTGCAACGACGCCTGGACGAAAACGGTATTGCTTATGCGGATCTTTTAGATGAAGTCCGCGCAGATCTGGCCAAGAATAAACTCCAAGCTTGTGAGCTTTCGCTCACAGAAATCGGTTTTCTGCTGGGGTTCTCTGAACAAAGTGCTTTTACTCGCGCTTTTAAACGCTGGACAGGAAAAACTCCGCTGGAGTACCGGCGCTTGAACAGCACAATATAACTCAACACCCTGCCAGCCGGGGAATTCTTTTCGCCGCACCATGAGCTCAAACCACCGAGGTTTATTTGTGTGAATATTACCATTTACTCGAAAAGGAGAGCGAAAGTGCGCCTATAAGCAGTTCGGTATTTTTGTTAACATAATGAAATCATTAAATAAATCAAAGATTATTTCTGGGTGCGCACGCCAGTTCAGGGTTTGCCCCAGAATTGCTCCCTTTAATTTACGTTGGTAGAGTAGAAAAACTATGGGCATGATTCTCGTATTTACATTCATTCTTGCTGTTGGCGGCCTTTTTGGCGTAGCAATCAGTGTCTCACATATATTCCCCTTTTCTACGGGATCAATAGGATGGGCTCTGCTTACTGTGATATCGATTGTGCCTATTGTCATTTTTATAAACGTATATATGGGGACCTTCCACTCAGAAAAATTAGCCCATATGAAAAAAGAAAATAAAACCGAACCAATGACGATTCATCCGGACGTTGGATCCATGTTGGAACCGGCTTCCCAGTTTCCCGGGAAAAACGATCTTCGTAACACGGCAGATTTCCAAACTGCCGTGTTGCGCTTGGAAAACACAGATTACGAGTCCGAAAAGTGGACCAGCGCGTATGCGGTTCGGCCCAAAGGAAAAGAGCCTTTTTTGCTGGTTAACTACTCGAAGGAACGCATCGTAAAACAATGGTCCGCGACGGAATCACAGTTACAATCCACATCGCAGAAAGAATACACCATTAACGATTATACGCCCGAGAAAATTGAACCTCTTTCAGGTCTACGCTCCGAGCACTGGCGGCGGTTTCGAATAGTGGACGCCATGGTTTTAACCGAAACCCAAATTTTGTTTGTTTTCGAAATCTGGAAAACCAACCCGTCTTATGTTAGCTATTTATACAATTCCACATCCCGTGAATTTCATCCTATTTCCCCTGAAGACATTGCACCAATATCCGTGATCGATGGCGTTTATGTACGAACCCATCACCTGTCTGCTGATACCGTGTTGGTACAACACGAATCAAACCGAGTCCGATTAGCGGCAGAGTCCTACAGAAATTATTCCAGTCACCTCGTCCTGGTGTCTCCCTATTATCCACAAGGCATAGAATTTTTACAGCTAGGCATAGACCTGGGAACCATTCAACGCTTAAGTCTGTCCGGCAATGAACTTTACCTGGAACTCCTTGGAAAGACACCGCCGTCCAGCATAAGCCATCTGAACATTACGAAGCTACTAAAAAAATAGGCAAAACCACTAAATCAGCGAGAGAATTATCATGCCAAAAGGAAATACGCTTACACCACTTGAAGCGGCACAGATTGCGACCAACGTCTACTTTACTCTGGACAGCTGGATTCACTTTACGCCTCGGGCAAATACCGAATCCATGAAGAACATACAAAACCGGGTTTTAGGTAATGCCAGTGTCGGCAGCCCTCAACCGGGGTCCGGGCGAACTCACGTTAACAGCTCCCTAAAGGGTGGTGGCCTGGGTTCAGCACAAATTGCCAATGTTCATTCCGCAACCACCGGGGTTTTGTTAACCCAAACCTCGGGGTTTGGATATACGCTGAGTTTCCAGGGCGACGGAAGCAAGCATGTAGTCATAGCCACCCGTGGAACCCGGCCGGAAATGAACGCCATGCCGGACTTAGTGACTGATTTGCGAGCAACCATGCGCAATTACGGCGACTACGGCCCGGTACACACCGGCTTCTTAAAAACCTATGAAAGCATTGCGGCGAATTTAGACCGGGACAAAGCCTTAATCGAAAGTGCCGATGTGATTCACTGTGTGGGTCATAGTTTAGGGGGAGCCATTGCGACCTTAATCGCCGGCCGCTACGCGGGGAGTGGTAAGAAAGTAAAACTGTATACCTTTGGCTGCCCACGGGTAGGTGCAGGCAATACTTATCTGAATTTTGAACGTAGAATAGGCGTGGAAAACATACATCGAGTCAGCCACGACCTCGACCCGGTCACATTGATTGGCCCTTATCCCTTCATCCACATACAGCCCAGGTTTGACGATCGAAGCAACCTGATTCTGCCATCACGCAGCGGGAGCTTCTTAACCGCTGCCAATCACGATATGGATTTGTACATACAGTCCGCCGCCGGCAAGCAATGGTCGGATTTACGACTGGAGAAAGCCGAAATTAAACACAAAGACGATATCCTGGCCAGCTGGCTGTTGCGTGACGACAATACCGGATGGGTCCGCTATGCATGTGTTAAAACACTATCCTATCTGTTCAGGCTGTTTCGTAGCGCCTTACGCGTGTTGAGTACCGCAGTCGTGCTGGGATTGTCCATGATTGATGTCGTAGCCGAAATATTGATACGAGGACTTCATCTGGTTGGCCAGTTCAGCAAACAACTATTGCAACTACTGGAACACACAGCCTATTGGGCCACCGGAATCCGTATCAAAGGAAAAGAAAACTTTACCTCCGAGTTAATTCGCGAGTTATTGGAGAAAATGTTTCAAGTTGTTAAAACCACCAGCATTGAAGCCATTGGAAAAGTGCAAAGAAACATTAAACCTGTCGCACTATCGGTCGGCACCACCTGGGCGTTGTCCAGCTTCAATGTCATATAGCTTTGTATGGATATGAATTTAACAAAATACTGCTATTTGTTGGTCAACACCAACAACCTGAGTGATTTCCTGTTTCAACAGGAACTGTTGAGCTTTGCTGCCAACCTCCCTGTAGAGCAGGAGCCCGTTGACGCAGCCGAACAAGAAGCAATACTGGAGGCCAGTCTGGCGGATCTGGACTTTAGCCATCTTAGCGAAATTGACTATGGACAACCCTCGCTTCCATACCCAGGTTCGGCGAATATGGAAAATCCGGTTATGGACACCGAAGTCACAGGAGACACGCACACCAACAGCCCTGTCAGTGTAAATGGCGAAAGCTACGAAAAAACACTATTGGAATCCTACGCCACCATGGAATCCATGCAGGCAGTTTTCAGCGCTCTTTATGCAAAATCCGATCTCGACTATCTTAATTCATTACAAGCTGCACTACCCCGGCACTTAACATCCCTTGAGCAAGCGTTAACTGCACAAGACATTGAAGCCTGGCTGCCCATGTTAAAAGATAATGATGCTTTTATCGCCTTGGCCAATTGTGTACGCCAACTAATGCCTAACGAGGACGATTTTAATCAAGCAATTTTGCTTGGTGACCTTGAAACGGTAAAAAACAACTTGGATCTCTTTGCGATCGGAGAGCCGCAATTGGAAGCCACGGCAAGAGCGAAAAACGTTGAGATGTTTCAGCTATTGCTCAGCAAATGTAAGCCCACGCCCTATGGCATCAAATCCATTATGCAGGAAGTCATAGACGACCCGATTTATTTTGATATTTTTGTAAACATTTTAAAACCGGATGAGCCGTTGTTGGCAGATTTACTGGTTCCGGCATTGTATAACGGTTGCGAGGAAGTGGTACGGTTTCTTGTAGCCAAAACGGATTTAAACAACTCCCATCTTTTCCCGGACAATCTGCCTTTGGTCTATGCTATTCGGGGCCAAAACCTTGAACTGGCGCAATTGATGCTGGACAACGGCGCTGATCCGTTGGCACAAAGCAAGGAAGGAACACCGATGGAAATCGCCCAATCCTGGTTACCCCAGGGGCACGAGTTAATTGATTTGCTCAAAACTGCGCAGTAGCATTCTCTTCCCGGCAGATTGTCCCATCTGCCGATTCGCGATTACCGCAATCCTGCTGTTAACAAAATAGTGACCGCACACCAAGTTCAAGGCATAATCTACGGACGATCCGGATTATAAGTCTATTCGCATGTATAATTTGAAAAACAAACTGGAACACTTTGGCAATTTACTGGTAGACAGTTTCCATCTAATTGCTTTATTTGTCATTGGTTTTACGGTCATCTGGTCCGCAGCCCACGAATATATTTCCATTATGAGCAAGGGCGCTGCCGACCTCAAGGATATCCTGTTGTTGTTTATATACCTGGAAATTGGCGCTATGCTGGGCATTTATTTCAAAACCAAGAAACTGCCTGTCGTTTTCTTAATTTACATCGCCATTACAGCACTGACCCGAGTGCTGGCTGTGGACATAAAGAACATGGATGGCTTGAAAACCCTCAGTGTAACCGGCGCTATCCTGATTCTAGCGGTGTCCGGCTATGTTTTATCTCAATCCAAACATAACCGACTGGATCAAAAACCCGGCGACACGGATTAGCACCAATTCACGCGATTTATTTCATACTGTCCATCAAATCCGGTAACCAGGATGTGACTTGAGGGTAAAACATGACCACAAGTAATGCCAACACTTGAATAATGATAAATGGAATGACGCCGCGATAGATTTGTTGGATTCTTACAGAGTCCGGGGCAGCCGCTTTCAAATAAAACAGAGAAAATCCAAAAGGCGGAGTGAGAAACGAAGTCTGCAGATTCAAAGCGATTAATACGGCAAACCACATAAGGTCCAACCCAAAAAAAGCCGCAATGGGCGCCAAAATGGGCACCACGATAAAACAAATCTCGATAAAGTCCAGAAAGAACCCCAGCACAAATATAATTACCATGCTGACCAGGAGAAAACCCCAGGCACCGCCGGGAAGGTTGGTCATAATTTCTTTGACCAAGTCATCCCCACCCATACCGCGGAACACCAAACCAAAGGCTGTCGCTCCCAATAAAATAATAAACACCATGCTGGTCATTTGTGTGGTGCTAAGCATGGACTCGCGCAGCTTATTCCAATCCAATTTGCGGTGAGACAGAGCCAACAACAGAGCACCCATCGCACCCACCGCTGCCGATTCCGTCGGCGAAGCCACACCAAAGAAAATGGACCCTAGAACAGCAAACACCAGGAACAGTGGCGGCAAAAGGCTTTTCACGACTCGCCGCCCCAACCCTGCGGCTAGTGATTCCCCCCGGGAAACAAGGGGCGGTGCCAAGTGCGGTTTCATCCGTGCCAACACCAGGATATATACAATAAATAAAACCACCAACAATAATCCGGGAACGACAGCCCCCATGAATAAATGCCCCACGGGCACCCCGATCACATCCCCCAGCAAAACAAGAATAATACTCGGCGGAATGATTTGTCCTAAAGTACCGGAAGCGGAGATCGTGCCGGTGGCCAATTCTTTTTGATAACCGTGCTTTAACATGACAGGCAGGGCAATCACTGTCATGGTAACAACTGTTGCGCCGACCACTCCTGTAGTGGCCGCCAGCAGGGTCCCCACCAGCACTATGGACACCCCCATACCGCCCGGTATTTTACCGAACAGCTGCCCCATGGTTTCCAAAAGCTCTTCTGCCAAACCGGACTTCTCCAGGATGACGCCCATAAAGACAAACAGGGGTACGGCCAACAGGGTGAAGTTAACCATCACGCCCCAAATACGCAGTGGCAACAACTCAAAAAAATCAAAGCCCAGGAATATGGTACCAAACAACACCGATACTGCACCCAGGGTAAAGGCTACCGGATAGCCCAGCATGAGCAAGGCCACCGCCACCAACAACATGATCAAGGCCCATACTTCCACTATTTCACCTCACCGGAACCGTCGGATTCAACGTTGGTTTCCGGAAAAAACAGCTGCAACACACGGCGTAAAAAATGCGCAAATCCTTGCAAGAGTAGCAAGCTGAACCCCAAGGGAATGGCCGATTTGAGTATGAACCGCATGGGCAGGCCACCCGGGTCCGGTGAGCCCTCCATGATATAGAATGCCGCACTGACAAACGGCATGGAACTAATGATGACCACGACACAGAAGGGTAGCAGGAAGAATAGAAACCCCAATAAGTCCACCCAGGCCTGATGACGCGGCGAAAATCGGCCACGGTAGAATATATCCACCCGTACATGCCCTTCGTGCTTAAAGGTATAGGCAGCACCAATCAAGAAAAGCAAAGCAAATAAGTGCCACTCCAGCTCCTGCAAGGTCACAGAGCCTATTTTAAAGAAAAATCTCATAAAAACGTCATATACGACGATGAGCACCAACAACAACACTGTCCAGGACATGAGACGGCCGCTGATTTCGCTGATGTTCTCGATGGCTTCTATGAATTTTGAAATGCGCGCTTTCATGCAGTTATTATGATTTTTTGGAGGCTGCAAACCCCGCTGGTTTACTTACCCGACCGGCGCTATTCTACCCTATTTGCGCTGCCAAAAATACGCCACCCGGTAGAGCCTGAGCGCTTAAAAGCCGGCAGATCGTCGGGTTTTAAGCCGCTCGCTGCGCCAGCTGTAAAGCTAAGTGTGCTTGCGCTACCAACTGCACAAAACTTTGATGTTCCTCCAGCGAAATCGGTTTGCTGCTTTTAGCCTTATCGGCATAGAAAACACCAATGGGCTTGCCGTTAACCACCAAACCGGCCAAGCTGAAACCCGTCACACCGGAATCCAACAGAAACTTAGGCAACCGGCCTGCCTGTGCCTCCGCATCAATCACCAATACATCCCTACCATCATGAATTCGCTGAGAAAACAAATCATCCCCCACACTCACACGGTTAAACGCATTCTTGAGCTTATCCACACCCTTGCCCTCTACCATACGTCCCGTGTATGAACGGTGATCGGTGCTCAACAAGCATAACATTACGCGGTCGTAGCCCAACGCTGTGTGTACTGCATCCAGAACCGCCTTAAATACAGTATTTACGGGTGTTTTGGCCGCGATCAGTGTCGTTAGCTTTTGAATAGCATCCAATAGCAACGACGGATTGACTTGTGAGGCAGCGGCACCGGATACAGAAACCTCGCGGGGTGCCGCGTTGTAGCCATCATCTTCAGTGTCATCCTGCGTCACTTGCATCGCCTTAGAGCCTGTAAAATCACTCAGTTGCTGATATATTTCCTGAAAACTTTCATCCTGCCCCGGCTGCGTTCCGGGCATGAGCAATGATTTGCTCAACCCAAACTCCACCGCCATATCACAGGAGTTTTTGAAGGAACTCTTTAAACTGCTCAGCGCAGCGTCCTCCTTTATACCGGCTGCTTTAGCAATGGATTTGAGTACTTTACTAAAATCGCGCTTCGGAACAGATGTTTTCGAATACATCATCGCCATCAACTCGTGGGTCAACCCCGCAATGGTACGGTTAAACAACACTTCGTCTTTTTTCACACAACCGCTGGTGCTGACCGGTGCTAAGGTTTTCACCACATTCTCCGGAAATTCCCAACGCTCCACCACGGCGCGCCCCACATCCAGCAAAGACATACCAAGAACCTTTTTTTGCGATTGTAACGCCGACAGCTGCTCACTGTGTTCCTGCATTTCCAAATAAGCTTCCGGCAAACAATATGCAACGATGATTTCGCCAAGGTTGTAAAGCAAACCACAGATATAGCTGCGCTCCACCTGCTTTTGGCCGCACTCTGTCGCCAGATCCCGAACGAAACCTGCAGCCATGTATGAACTCACTAACATCGCGCTTAAATCAACCTCCGGGTTTTGTTCCTGAAAACTGTCAATGATTTTGAGCGTTAGCACACAACTTTTAATTGCATCAAAACCCAACAACACTATGGCTCGGGATAAAGTGGAGAATCGGTTGCCGCCGCGATTATAGAAAGGAGAGTTAGCCAGCTTGAGCACTTTTGCTGACAAATCCACATCCTTGAGCATTTCCATCGCCAAGGCCACCGCATCCGAATCGGGGTCGGAACTGATCATCTGGACCTTATTGACACTGGCACTAAAAATGGGTAAATCGCCCCGCTGATCCATGCGGCGTAAGATGGTGTCTATTAAGCTTTGCTGCTCCATAGCGACGTGTCCTCTCCCTGTCGGAATTCCGTGGAATAAAAACACTAGCGGATTAGAGGGAGAAACCTTGAGCGTCTATAATGAGACAGAATTGCTAAAGAAGACCCGGCAGCACGCCGATGATTGATAAGATACGCTAGGTGAATTTTGTGCATTTAACAATAGTTTTACAAACGTTTCGCCGATTTACCCCACAATTGAGGGTTAACGACAGGATTTTATTAAGGCTCTGGCCTAAACCACGGAGACCAATATGAAAGTTTTTAAAAAAACACTGATCACGACAGCAATTCTGGCACTGGGTAGCGGATCCGGCTGGGCGGGGCCTATTAATCACCCCAGTGGCTCCAATTTGACATACGGTTATAGTAGCAATGGCCAGTCTATTATGTCGGATATTAACAACCCTGCTGCCGGTGCCGCCATTCTGGAAAAGGACGGTGAAGGTCAGTTTCGATTTGGGCTCATCAGCTCTATTGGTTTTGGTGCAGAAATTGGTGACGTAGCCGAACTCTACAATGAAGTTGACGCTGTTTCTCAGTCGTTTCAGGGAGATTTTGCCAATTTGCTGGGCCCGGTACCGGATGTGGGCACTGCATTAAGTACCATGAGCACCGAATTCAACCGCGTGAATAATTTTCTGGGTCTGGTAGAAGAACAAGGTTATGCCAAAGCCTTTGTATCCGGACACGTACCTCTAATGCCATTAGTGATCACCTCCAAAGGCCTGGGCGGCAGCTTGGTTTTGGATGCCAATTTTACCGCAGGGGCGCAAATGAACTTTTTGGGGCAGGACATTGCTTTCGACCCTACTGAGGCAACGGCTAACCAGCTTTTCGCGGACTTCATTGCTGCTATCAGCGGTTCGCCGACTACCGACAATCAGTACATCAACGGCGACTTTTTGGTAAATTATACCGGCGCAACTGGTCAGTATAGCTATGCCATGGCAGCCAATGACAGCAGCATTGTGATCAAAGCCGGTGGCATCGCTGAAGTCGCTCTGGGATACAGCACACTTATGATGGGTGGCGGCGACAACAGCCTGTTTTTTGGGCTGCGCGGCAAGTACTACCAAACGGAGCTGTACCGCTATGTGCAGGCTTTTGATCTGAATACCGCCGGCTCCCAAACCACTTTTGACAACGCCGACACCACCAATGCAACCAGCACCACCGGGTTTGGCGTGGATGTGGGCTTGTTGTGGGCCATGCGTAATATGCGTCTGGGCGCCACTCTAACCAATATTAACGAACCCAGCTTTGACTACAACACAACTGACACGGGCGGATACACCTATACCGACCCCCGCATCAGCGCCGAGATAGCCAAAGGTGCCACCTATACCATGGAATCCCAATTAAAATTTGAGGCGGCCATTTACAGTGACAGCCGCAATTGGGTGTTGGGCGCCACTTTTGATGCCAACCCGATAGAGGATGCTTTTGGCGCGGAATATCAGTGGGCCACCGCCAGTGTCGCCTATGCCAGTGATACTTTTATCATTCCCGGACTACGCGCCGGAGTACGTAAAAACTTGGCCGGCAGCGAATTGACCTACGCCAATGTGGGTATGACCTGGCTATTTATCAATTTGGACGCAGGCATGGCCATGGACAAAATTGTCATTGATGATCAAGAAACCAGCCGTGCGGCGATGGTTAATCTTGGGGTGCAATTTACATTCTAATAATATTTGGTCCGCCGATACGGGTGGATGACCACCCGTATCGGCTCCATCACATCACTAGAGGCTTTGAATACCTACAAATACCGATCATCATAGCTGCAGACTGAACTGGGCAAACAAGCTTTCCTCGTCCTCGTTCACCATACCGGCCACATCGACAATATAACCAAAAACTTCCATGCCAATACCATAAGAAATGGTGGGTAAAACTTCTCCGACCAAACTTTGCCGATATCCGGCACGTACAGACAGGCCTTTAACCAGCTTATGCTCCAAACCCGCGGAAAGATACTGTGTCTCCCCATCGTGACCCACATGCGCTGAGCGCCTTAAATCCAAATCCACTTCGTAAATAGTACGTCGACTGCGATAAGCGAAGCCGGCCCGAATCTGCGGCTCAACCTTGATACTATCCCCCAGCCCCAAATCGTGCGCGCGAGAAAACAGGTTTTTAATCACCAAAGCGGTTTTCCACACCCCCACCTCGCGGGCAATGCCAAAATCCAGGTTCAAACCGGAGCTCTGCACCGATTCGTTGCTGCGAACATGGTCAACGGTAGCGGTAGAGGCCGCTTGATCATCGGCGTAGCCCTCCACCAGTAACAATTTCAGACCGGCACCCACTTTGATCTTACCGATCCCCCTAAACTCAATGTCCAGGGGAACACCCAAGTTAAACCCCAACTCGCGCATGTCTGCTGAGCGGTGTTTTACAACAGGCACGCTCACATCAGTGGAAATGGTGTGATAGCTTAGAGAATTGTAAAAGACGGAACCGGACACAATGACGCTGGGTACACCGAAAGCAAAGGCCGTATTATCACGTTCTCGCAAGGTTAAACCGGACATGGCCTGTAGATTTGCGGGAGTGGTGTTGGCTGTATAGGCCTTAATTTTCGAATCCAGCCCCCCCGGCGCAGCATAAGATTCACTGTAAGCGGGCGCAATGGCGTACCAATCGTAGGATTCATCATTGGTGGCCAATAAAGCCGGATTGTAAAAGGAAGCATTGCGGGTTTCAGTCGCAACCCCCACCCCTCCCATTGCCGCCGACCGAGCTTCGAAGGTCAAAAAGGAAAATGCCTGGGTATTGCCTGCAAAAACCAGCCAGCCCATTAACACCGCCCCCACCACTGTCATTTTTTTTGTTTGCATAACAACTCTCATGTCGTTCTCGTTTGAGCCCCTATGACTTCGAGGCCTGAATCAAATGCAGAATGGCGTCTAAGCCGTGATAATTTAACACAACATTCGCCTGTTGCTGCACTGTTGGCTTGGCATGATAAGCAACGCCCAATGCGGCTTCCTGCATCATTTTCAAATCATTGGCACCGTCTCCCACGGCAATGGCTTGTTGGGTGGATATCCGCTCCTCAATGCAAATTTGCTTTAAGAACCGCGCTTTTACCTCGGCGTTGACAATTTCCCCGCTGACCTGACCGCTGAGCTTACCGTCGGAAATATCCAATTCATTGGCCAAAACATAATCCAGATCCAATTCTTCGCGAATGCGAGCAGTAAAAAACGTAAATCCTCCGGAAACCAGCGCCACTTTCGCCCGGTTGGCTTTCATTCCCGCCACCAACTCTCGCGCCCCGGGATTCAAGCGCAACCGCCGCTCATACACTTGCTGCAGCACGTCCACCGATAAGTCTTTTAAGGCAGCCACCCGCTGTTGTAAGGAAGCATTAAAGTCCAGCTCTCCCCGCATGGCGGCCTCGGTCACGGCCGCCACTTGGGCTTTTTTCCCGGCAAAATCGGCAATCTCATCAACACATTCTATGCTGATCAGGGTGGAATCCATATCGCTGATGAGCAAACGTATATCCAGTGTTTCAGGGATATCGTTGATATCCACCCCGAGCTCGGAGCGGAATTTCTGCAATACAGTTTGGTCCAGGGATTGTGGAATCTGAGCCCGGTAATACAGACCGCGATCTTCCAGGGCGACACCCAGAACGGATTCAATAGATTGCAAAGCCGAAGGGTTGGGACTATGCGCCGGATCCAGCGCTTGGTTATGTACAACAACTATGGACATAAATAACTCTGACGGTTGGTTTTATTGTTACTGTGCGGTTAAGCTAACTCGCTCAACAATTGCTCAATCATTCTTTGCGCCTGCCCTAAATAGGCACCGCCAAATAGATTTAAATGATTCAGTATGTGATACAGATTGTACAATGTTTTCCGAGTTTTATAACCACTATCCAAAGGCAGAATTTCGTTGTAAACGCGGTAGAAATCTGCTGAAAATCCGCCAAACAACTCGGTCATGGCCAAATCGGTTTCCCGGTCACCATAATAGACGGCGGGGTCAAAAATCAGGGCATTACCTTGGGAATCGTATGCATAATTACCTGACCACAAATCGCCGTGCAACAAAGAAGCCTGAGGTGTATAAGTACTGAAAAACCCCGCCAACTGATCCAGCAGCCGCTCGCCCTTGGACTGCAAAGCGCCGCTGTAACCCTTTTTAGCCGCCAGCTGCAATTGAAACGCCAAACGCTTGTCCCGCCAAAAATCCACCCAGCGATTTTCGTATGCGTTAATTTGGGGTGTGGCACCAATAGTATTGTCTCGAAACCACCCAAATTGGGACTGATGAATCTGGTGCATTGCCGCCAGATCGGTTGCCAACTGTTCACTATTAGTGGAACCCTTGGTCAGAGGCACATATTCCATCACTAAATAAGCCTGCCCATCACCCACACCGCAACACAGAGGCTCAGGAACGCGAATGGTGCCACTTTGAGCGATTTCGTTCAGCCCATCCATCTCTGCTTCAAACATGGACAGGGTACCCGGCCCATTGGTTTTCACAAACAACTGAGTCTCAGCATCAGCCAACATCAATGCATTATTGATACATCCGCCACTGACTCCCTGCTGTCGCGACGGGGTGAACTCCCGCCCTAATACTTCACTGATGTGTTTTAGTAAAAGATCCATATTCAATCCCAGCTTATCCACATGAATCTGTGGATAAGTCTGTTAATAAAGTCAATGTACGTAGTGATTTAGTTGTACTGTTATCCTTAGCAACTTGGAACATAATGCTGCAAACAAACATTTATTTATAAAAAACAGTGAGATACAGACTTTCCTTTGCGCCAACAGTAAACCTTGGCGGCTTATCCCCTGATATCACATCATGTGCATAAATAAATAACAGGGCATAAAAAAAGCCAGCATTAAGCTGGCTTTTTTGATCAGACGGATCGACTACAAAGCAAGTACGAAATCAACCAGTTTTTCAATGTTGGCATCAGAAACTCGTGGAGAGTAAGGAGGCATTGGTGCGCCCTTGGTAATTTCAGTCCAGTTACCTTTACCACCTTTTTTCACTTTATCGACCAGCGTAGCTTTAGCGTCAGCGTTGCCTTTGTATTTGGCAGAAACGTCTTTCCATGCAGGACCCACTACTTTCTTTTCAACGCTGTGACAAGCCAGGCAACCGCTTTTCTTAGCCAGATCCAGGTCTGCACTTGCTTGTCCAGAAATCATAATAGCCGCCATTGCAGCGGGAATTGCTAACCATTTTGCTTTCATTTATATCCCCTCGTATAGTGATAAATTTTCCATGCGACGTGTCGCATCCTCCCCACAGATATTGCTTTGTACCAGAGCCATTTCTGATTCTAACTACATAAAATGGAGAATACCCTGTCGGAGCCAAATACAGGCTCCTGATCCTCGACAGATCTGGGGGGTTTTTATGCCATTCCCTCCAGTGTGTGTCAAGCACAATATCATCAGGGTTGATGCACACATCCCGTACATTCATCACTATAACGTGGCCCAAGGCCAAGATCCGTCACTAAAAAAATCGATAATTCAAATTCATATGTTTACTTTGTTAACATTTTGTACGAGCAGCAACCAATTGAATCATTAATTGACTATATAATAATGTTCTTTATGGTCTGTTTACAGATCCAACATAATTTGTTGCTCTTCGGCCGATGGCTCGAAACCGCAGTGTTCATAATGACTGAATATAGCCTGCACTACCTGATCCGGCTCATCCAACAATTTGAACAAGTCCAGATCTTCGGCATCGATCATCCCTTCAGCAAGAAGGCTGCTCTTAAACCACTCAATCAATCCCTGCCAATAGCCGCTACCCACCAGAATAATTGGAATACGCCGAGTCTTGCCCGTTTGCACCAGAGTTAAAATTTCCGCCAACTCGTCCAAGGTGCCAAATCCACCGGGCATCACCACGTAGGCCGCAGCATACTTTACGAACATCACTTTTCGCGAAAAGAAGTGACGAAAACTGATGGAAATATCCTGATACCCGTTACCGGACTGTTCATTAGGCAGCTGTATGTTCACCCCAATGCTGGGCGATTTACCGGCAAAAGCGCCTTTATTTGCCGCCTCCATAATGCCCGGACCACCGCCACTTACCACACTGAATCCTGCGTCGGACAATCGCCTGGCGATGGTTTCGGCTAAAGCGTAATATTCATGATCCCTGTCGGTGCGAGCAGACCCGAAAATACTAACCGATGGCCGCACGCGTGCCATACGCTCAAAACCTTCCACAAACTCCGCCATTATCTGAAAAATTTTCCACGATTCCCGCGTTAACATGGTATCGTTAACAGGCGTCATGCCGGGGTGCGCGGATTTGTTATTGTGCGACATAGGTGACCTCTGGTTCCTTTGTATTAGTAGTTACAATCATAAACAAACATTGACTACGACATTAGCGTTTGTGTGCTTAAGCGGTTAACAGTTAAACATGAACAACAAATGTTAAGACCTTATTGGACAGCATAGACTCCTAAATGTTATTCCTAAATCAACTTTTTTAAAAACTGAACAGAAGTAAAGCAATGCAAAAATCCAGCCCAATAATTTTAGTTGACGGTTCCTCTTACCTGTATCGCGCCTTTCACGCCATGCCATCACTGAACAACTCCAAAGGACAACACACCGGCGCTGTGTATGGTGTTATCAACATGTTGCGGCGTCTGCTCCAGGACTACCAACCCCAATATATGGCGGTGGTATTCGACGCCAAAGGCAAAACCTTTCGGAATGATATTTACCCTGAATATAAAGCCAACCGCCCACCCATGCCGGACGAATTGCGGGCACAAATCGAACCCTTAAACCGGGTCATACAAGCCATGGGCTTACCGTTGATCTCCATCTCAGGTGTCGAGGCCGATGATGTCATCGGCACCCTGGCCACTGAGGCTGAAAAGTGGAAGAAAAACACCCTGATTTCTACCGGCGACAAAGACATGGCGCAGCTGGTAAACCCCCATGTCATGCTCATCAACACCATGAGCAACACTCTGATGGACCGTAAAGGCGTGAAAGAAAAATTCGGTATTGGCCCCGATTTAATTGTGGATTATCTGGCTCTCATGGGCGACACATCGGACAATATTCCCGGTGTACCTAAGGTTGGTCCAAAAACGGCGGTAAAATGGTTATTGGAGTATGGTTCTCTCGTTAACATTATGACCCATGCGGACCAAGTGAAAGGCAAAGTGGGTGAAAATTTGCGCGCCAGTTTGGAGCAACTGCCCATGTCCAAAGAGCTGGCGACTATCAAATGTGATTTGGAGCTGGATCTCAATCTGGATGATCTTGCCATTCAAAAACCCGATACGGAAACACTCAAATCCATGTTTGCCGAGCTGGAATTTAAGACCTGGCTCTCGGGCCTGTTACATCCCGGTGACCGCAACAGCCCCACCAGAACCAGCAACACTCCCAAGCAATCAGACGCCCCTAAAGTCAGTAAAATTGATTACCAAACTCTGTTTACGCAACAACAACTGGATACCTGGATCGAAAAACTACAACAGGCAAAACTTTTTGCTGTGGACACTGAAACCACAGACTTGGATTATATGCTGGCGCAAATTGTAGGCATCTCCTTTAGCATCACACCGGGAGAAGCCGCCTATATCCCTATGGGCCACGACTACCCCGATGCACCGGCACAATTGAGCCGGGAAAGTGTGTTAGCGCAACTCAAACCGCTGCTGGAAGATGCCCGGCAGGCCAAAGTGGGACAAAACCTCAAATACGATTTAAGCGTGCTGGCCAACTATGGCATTCAACTTAAAGGGATTGCACACGACACCATGCTGCAATCCTACGTATTGGACAGCACCGCCACTCGCCACGACATGGACTCGTTGGCACTGAAATTCCTCGGCCACAAAACCATTCATTTTGAGGATATTGCCGGTAAAGGCAAAAACCAGCTGACATTTGACCAGATCCCTGTAGACAAAGCGGCTCCCTATGCGGCTGAGGACGCCGATATTACCTTACGACTGCACCAAACCCTGTGGCCACGTCTGCAACAACAAAAAGCCATGGCGAACCTGTACCGGGACGTGGAAATTCCTTTGATTGAAGTCTTATCCCAAGTGGAACGCAACGGCGTGCTCATAAATTCTGAAATGCTGGCCAAACAAAGTGCCGAATTGGAAAATCGCATGGCCGAACTGGAGCAGGAAGCTTTCGAAATTGCCGGCGAAGAGTTTAACCTGGGGTCAACTAAACAAATTCAAACCATTTTGTATGACAAAATGAAACTACCGGTCTTAAAAAAGACGCCAAAGAAACAACCCTCCACCGCCGAACCGGTATTACAGGAGTTGGCACTGGACTTCCCCTTGCCCAAATTGATTTTGGACTACCGCAGTGTCAGCAAACTCAAATCCACATATACGGACAAATTGCCCTTACAAATCAACCCGAACACCGGACGGGTGCACACTTCTTATCACCAGGCAGTGGCCAGCACCGGCCGCCTCTCTTCCGCCGATCCCAATTTACAAAACATACCCATACGCACCCAGGAAGGGCGCCGCATACGCCAGGCTTTCGTAGCAGCCAAAGGCAACAAAATTGTGGCGGCAGATTATTCTCAAATCGAGCTACGCATTATGGCGCACTTATCCGGTGACGAAACCCTGTTACAAGCCTTTGCCGACAACCAGGATGTGCACACAGCCACAGCCGCCGAAGTCTTTGGCGTATCCATTGCGGCCGTAAGCCAGGAAGAACGCCGCCGAGCCAAAGCCATTAACTTTGGGCTGATTTACGGCATGTCCGCCGAAGGTTTACGCAAACAACTGGGGATAAGCCGCAGCGAAGCCCAGCACTACATTAATACCTATTTTGCTCGATACCCCGGCGTGAAAAGCTTCATGGACACCACCCGAATGGAAGCTCACGATAAAGCCTACGTGGAGACCCTGTTTGGTAGGCGCCTGTATTTACCCGACATCAAATCCAGTAACGGCATGCGCCGCCAAGCCGCTGAACGAACCGCCATCAACGCACCTATGCAAGGAACCGCTGCGGACATCATCAAAATGGCCATGATAAAAACTCACGATTGGCTCCGCAGCAGTGATTCCAACATCAAAATGATTATGCAAGTGCATGACGAGCTGGTGTTTGAAATCCCGGAAACCGAGGTGAGTACAGCCGTGGAGAAAATCAACCACACCATGTCTTCGGTAACCCAATTGCGCATTCCGCTACAGGTCGACGTGGGTATTGGAAATAATTGGGATGAAGCGCACTAGGCTAAAATGAAGCGGCTAAATAATATACAAATTGGTCAGTCGAGCACCAAAAATTAAGAATATAAAGATTTTTTAATTTAGGGTGAAACTTTTTTTCAATCCCTGCATCTTAATTATCGAGCCGTTTGAGAAAACAGCTCACCCGCTTCTCCTCCCTATAGCGGGTAAACCTAAACTCAGTCTCCCCAGACTGAGACTGCTACGCCCCGGCGCTCTCGCTTACCCCTATTTGCCGCCGGGGCTTTCTTTTGCTTATTCTAATCTCGTTACGTAGCCATGCTATTTTAACCCATTTTGTTGGAAATGGAACCACTAAGCCAATTGCAACCAGCCATTTAAAACAGCTTCCAACTGCTCCAGACCACTGCGTTTTAAGGAAGAAAAAACCTGAACGCTACAGCGATCCCGATGCTCTTTAAGGTGACCTTGCACCAGACTCAATTGCTTACTGGCAGCATTGTTTTTGAGTTTATCCACCTTGGTCAACAACACGTGAACCGGCATGGTATTGTCGATACACCATTGCAACAACATCTGGTCTACATCTTTTAGAGGGTGGCGAATGTCCATCAATATGACCACACCGCGTAAACATTGCCGGGTGGACAAATATTCCTGCATAGTACGCTGCCACTGATTTTTGGTTGATTCCGCCACTTTGGCATAGCCATAGCCCGGTAGATCCACCAAGCGGCGCTCAGCATCCAATTGAAAAAAATTAATCATCTGAGTCCGCCCTGGCGTCTTACTGGTTCTCGCTAGGGCTTTTTGACGCGTCAATACGTTGATTGCACTGGATTTCCCTGCGTTGGACCGGCCTGCAAAGGCCACTTCAAAACCGCTATCTTCGGGAACTTGGGATATTTTCGCGGCACTGGTTAAAAAACCAGCATTTTGATATAAACTATTCATGTATTAATATATATGTAGGGCTATAAAGTTTCATTTTTGTATCTTTTTTTATAATTCGCCAAGATAATAATAGCAATTTTGTGCCGAGTGAAATAACCTAATAGCTTACTAAGGGATATCAACGGCCCTCCATTACCGACTCATAATTGCAATTATCAGTGCCAAAATGGGGAAACCCGATGCACATAACAATAAAGAATACTATATTTCTGGGCATCCTGGTTATTTCGCTTATGCCGCTCACCAGTTTGGCGCAGGGCGATTCTGAAGCCGGCAGGAGCAAAGCACGCGCTTGCCAAGTATGTCATGGAAAAGGTGGGAAAAGTAACAACCCCACTTATCCCAGGCTCGCCGGGCAACACGCAAAATATATCGTAAAACAATTGAAAGCGTTCAAAGCCGGAATCCGCAAAGATCCGATTATGAACGGTATGGCGTCAACATTAAACGAGCAAGACATGGAAGATGTAGCTGCGTTTTTTGAAAGCAACAGTTAAAATATCCTCCTTCTTGTTCTATCGTCTGGAGAAACCATGGTGAAACGATCCAAATACCCATTACTTCACTTCTCTATATTAGTAATTACTTATACCCTAATAAACACAACTTTTGCCGGTAACCCCGCCATGGGACAACAAAAATCCGGCCTATGCCAGGGTTGCCATGGCCCGGACGGCAACAGCCTGGGGCCCGATTGGCCCAATTTGGCAGCCCAACATAGCAGCTATCTGGAAAAACAGATTAAAGACTTCAAACAAGGTAAACGGGTCGACCCCACCATGAGCAACATGGTCCTGGACTTGTCTGACGAAGATATTGCCGATATTGCCGCGTATTTTTCCAGCCAAAAACTCAATCCCAGTGCCAATAGCAATGCGGACGCAAGCGCATTATCCACCGGCAGAAAAATCTACAAAGGCGGCAATACCTACAACCAAGTTCCCGCTTGCGCCGGCTGTCACGGTCCCAATGGGGTCGGCAATAGTCCGGCTAACTTCCCACGAATTGCCGGCCAGCAAAAAAGCTATCTCATAAAAGCACTTAAGGATTTCCAGTCCGGCAACCGAACCAACGACCCCAATAATATGATGCAAGACATAGCGGCTAAACTCACAGCAAAGGAAATAGAGGCTGTCGCAACTTATGTATCCACCTTGGGTAGTGGCGAGTAATCCACTGCCCAATCGGCTACCCAGGGACGGCCTGAAAAATAACTCCCTGAATTTTCCCCGGTATTTGCCGCTAATTTATGGAGCCTCGAATTATTTCACCGAGCCTCTGATTGATTCCTGAATGGGCAGAGATGCTGCAGGCATCAGAGGCCCTGGATGAGGTGCCTAATTCAGTTCATGGACGAAATTGCAAATGCCGGCTTTGGATCAACAAAATGCCCTGCTTTTATTTCGGGTAGCCTCCGTGTATTGCTGCGTGGGTACCGGCAGCGTGTCTTATTTAGTGCAAAACAGCCACAGCGTCCATGCCAAAACTGTCCGCATTAACAACAAGTTCACTAAAATCATCGATCTAAATCATTGCTTTGGGTTTCCGGCAAAAACCACGGGGCAAATGGAACCCATTATCGTCACAGCCTTGAAAAACGGCTATTTTGGATTTTGGGTTGATCAAATACTGGAAGTGGTACAAATACCTGCCAAAGGCTGGGAAAATTTGTCTTCTCATTTCAATAACACGCCGTTTCGTCGCTCTCTAATGCTGCATAACCTAATCTATCTGGATGTGGACCTGGAGACTTTGAGTACCGGAATCCGCTTAGCGACCCCTATTATTAAGTTACTGAGCCAGGCACCCGGCAACACCGCAAATCTAAAACGGTTGCCTTCCATTAGCAATATAGCTCGCCCAGACCCACAACCCGCTCTGCCGCAAACCACAGCAACAAGCACGGCCACAATCACTAGCACTGGTACTGGCACAACGGCCACCAACACATCTATGAGTTCCACCGTGACGGATAAAACCCAGGCCATAGCATCGGACTCAATGCCAAAAAAAACCACCGCGCCCACCTCACCCTCGCCTTTACCGCAGCCGAGTCGTTGCCGTACGCAATATAGAAAACCGGCCGCAACGAGACAAAATGCTTGGATACCCGGAAACCTGAGCATTCCTTCCAAAACCAATAAATCGGTATTACCGGATTGGAGCGGTCCGGGGCAATCCAGTCCCGTGGATGGCGCTGACGGTACCGCGCGACACAGACGCACGGAAGTACTGAGCACAATATGGCACAACCGCGAAATGCCCACCGGCTTGAATCCAATCCAAAGCAACGCCTGCGCCCGCTCCAGCAACAGCAACAGCAATGCGGCATCAACCCCGTCGTTTTGGTTTCCCCTGCTGTTGCTGGGAAGTGTATTGTGTTTCAGCGCTATCTTCGCCGTTATCTGGTTTAAGTCCCGCGAAAAACCGACGACAGAGGCCTCGGTTAGAACCCTATCCGCGCGGGTCCTGCCCGTTCAGATTCCGGAAAATGAAAAGGAACACGGTGAAGTGAGCAAGGATGAAAAAGGTTATACCATCACCATCCACACTCATGAATCTTTGGAGCAATTTAGCCCCCCGACAAAGACATTAACCGCGGCACCGGAGCTGCTTGCCGACTCTAAGGGCTCAACAGCAACCGAAACCAACGGCACCCACACGACAGCGGACCTGGCAAACAATAAACATCCACCACACCAATATCCACTGATGCAGAAAAATCGCACTTTTAGTACATTGGAAATAGAAGTTACCCACCCATTGGCCGTTTCGACTGAACCCAAGGTCTCATCACAAAAAACAAAAATCCGTATGGGGACCAACCGGCGGGAATTTATTCATATCGTGGTAAAAGGCGATACCCTTTGGGATATTGCCCGCCGGTATGTGCGTAATCCTTGGTTATATCCGGAGCTGGCAAAACTCAGCCGGATCAAGAACCCCCATTTAATCTACCCGGGAGATCAGGTGCGTATTGTTGTCATCAAGCAGGATCGGCGCATGAAACACCGCTGAATGGCTTGAGCGTTTCCAGGAAGCGATGAATCTATTGCTTCATACACCGAATGCGTTGATCCAGTTCCTGCATATCACGCTGCATTTCGTCACTAAAAATTTCGTAACGGTTACCACCGCCGTGTTTAGCTTTATACATGGCCAAGTCCGCTTCCAGCATAAATTCCTCGCTGGTTTGCACTCTACCGGGGTAATAGCTGATCCCGATGCTACAACCGATGTGCACATCGCGACTGTAAATTTGGTAAGTTTGCTGTAGCGCGTACAGTATTTTCTTTGCGGGTAGCTCTGCTGCACACCCGTCACTGATATCGTCCAGAATAACAGCGAATTCGTCGTCTCCCAAACGCGCTACCGAATCGCTCTGACGCACACACTGTTTAATACGCTCCGCAGCCAACATCAACAGTTTATCTCCCACCCGTCGACCCAGGCCCTCATTAACCCGCCGAAAACCATCTATGTCTATAAAAATCAACACCGCCGTACAGTCATTGCGTTCCGCCCGCTGCATAGAATGCGCTAGTCGATCCAGGAAAATCGAACGGGTGAGCAACCCTGTCAGGGGATCGTATTGTAAAGGTTCGACATTTTGGTACAGTCGCGCGCCCAAAAACAGGGACCACAGGGTTTCCCCTTTGGACGTAGCGCTGCTTACTGTTGCGGCCACGGTTAAGGTATCCCCACTACGGGTGCAAACGGACAAATCGTAAGTGGCACCCTGCTCACCGAACAACTTTAAGACCGTGGATTCCGGCGCCATACCGACGGGCTCAGCCAACACGTCAAATATATTCAACCCGATCAAAGTACCGGACGGATACCGTAGCAGTGTGTGCACGGATCTCCCGGCGTTACGTATTTCACCCACCTCGTCAAACACCAGTGTATTGTCGGCTTTATCGCTTTCATTAGCCGTTAAATCCAAATGTTTTTGCTCCCCACGCTCCCAAAGGAAGGATAAAGCAAACAAAAACACAGCAATAACGCTAATGTATACCAGCAGTAATATATTGGCCAACCGGGTAATCCCACGGATGTCCTCTAACAATACACGGCGGTCAAAGGTTATGTGCAACACGGAGCGATCCCGGTTTTGTATAAGCACATTGACTTCAAAGGTATTGGTAGTATTCACTCCAGGTTTAAGAAAATGAAAACTATCTTCCCCAGCTTCCACTAAACGCACGGAAACCACATCATCTTGCAACAAAACTCTTCTCATTAAAGACTGAAGTTGTTGCGGACGATCGGATGGGATGTTCTCAACCAGCAGGCCGATCGTACCGGCGCGAGTCTGAGCGTGTTGCGAAAATTGGTAGTCTTGGGCCTGTTTAACCATACCCAACAATACGGAATACAGAAATAACCCCAAAACCAGGTGCAAACCGAAAAGGCCCAGTACCACCCGTGTTCTAAGCTTGTTTGGAATGAACTCGCCGGTTTTGCGCCAAATCACTATAAAAAAACCTGTTCCGCTCAAGAAACACCCGCCTTTTTGTTAAAAGCAGGTCCTGTTTATAGTTCGGCAGATGCGGCGCAATGTTGATAGCAAAGACAGAAAATTGTGGACTGTACCAGACAAGTTAACGGTTTTTTGACATAAGCCCCCAGCAGCACCCCCACCCTGGAGGCGCATACCGGCACCCAGCGGATTACTTCCGTCCGGGTGAGTAAAAATAGTTGGCGAATGTTGTGATATCCTTGCTCACCCGACGAAACAGGTGATCCAGGCTGACAATAGCATGCTCTGCCAGATTAACAGCAATATAAGGATGCTCGACCCGCAAGCGCTTATACATGGCGCGGGATAACCGCAACATGCGCGTGTCATTTTTTGCCGCCCTTAGACGCACCGTACGTGGGCGTCGATCAAAAAAGGACATTTCCCCCAACAGCTCTCCTTCCTTGACTCTGGCAACTTCGTTTTCCTTGCCTTCATCATCGCGATACAAACCGATCTCACCGCTAATGACAAAAAACAAGGCTTCTCCCACCTCTCCGATCTCCGCGACCACATCCCCTTTATTAAACGTCACCGTTTCCGTATAGTCGATCAAAGTCTGCACTTCATTGATAGTGAGTGACTCGCAAAGATACTGCTGATTCAAAAACTGAGTCAGTTCAACTCTCTCTTCAGCCATGCAAAAATACTCCTTGATTTGTTCGTTTTTTCTAAAACTGATCGTACCATAAAGCAGCAATACACCTAGCGAATTTTACTGAGCACGATAAATAATTTCAGATATTTGCCTTTAAAAGACGATTTGGATAGGCTTTGGAGTTGGTTTATGCGAAACTTCGCCGGATGTGGGCCGTCAGAACGTTATACGGGAACTCACTTGGGAAAAACCCCCACGGAGTCATTCTAAGGAATCCAAAGATAAAGACCTAGAGGTTTGAATAAATGACCAGCACTACAAAATCTATTTTGATGCTATTGTCGCTATGCCTGCTGATCCCAGGTGTTGTAATGGCAGCCAATTACAAAGAAAGCATTCATTATCAACGCATCGTACCCCCCCAACCCACGACAACCGCGGACAAAGTCGAGGTGGTGGAAATGTTCTGGTACGGCTGCCCCCATTGCAACAGCCTGGAGCCCTATGTGGAGCGTTGGTTGAAACGTATTCCGAAAAACGCGGAATTTGTACGTATCCCAGCCATTTTCCGGCCCGAATGGGAATTGCATGCTCGCGCTTTTTACACCGCAGAAATTCTGGGTGTGTTGGAAAAAACCCATTCTGCCATGTTTGAAGCTTTACATAGCCAAAAACGCCGCCTGCGAACCGACGAGGAAATTATGGAATTCTTCGCCGAACAAGGTGTTAAGCAAGGTGATTTTAAGCGTGTATTCCGTTCCTTTGCCGTGGAAGCCAAAATTCGCCGCGCCAAAGATCTGAGTCAACGCTACGGTATCGAGGGAGTTCCGGCTTTGATCGTCAACGGCAAATACCGCACCGGTGCCCGAATGGCCGGCGGTAACGCAAATATTTTCAAAGTCGTTAACCATTTGGTTGAAAAAGAATCAAAATAGAGCAGTCACCATGAAGGCCTCCGAGCTGTTTATCAAGTGCCTTGAGCAGGAAGGCACAAAGTACATATTCGGCATACCGGGGGAGGAAAACCTGGATGTGATGGATTCATTGTTGGATTCATCCATTCAATTTGTCACCACCCGGCACGAACAGGGCGCTGCTTTTATGGCAGATGTCTATGGCCGCATCACCGGCAAAGCCGGCGTCTGTATGGCTACATTGGGCCCCGGAGCCACCAATCTGATCACCGGCGTGGCTGACGCCAATATGGATCATGCCCCTTTGGTCGCCATTGCCGGCCAGGCGGACACCCACCGATTACACAAAGAATCCCACCAAGTTTTGGATTTGGAAGAGATTTTTCGACCTATCACCAAGTACTCGTCGCGTATTTTGGCTCCGGAAATTATTCCGGAGGTGGTTCGCAAAGCCTTTAAACTGGCACAAACCGAGAAAATGGGAGCCTGTTTTGTCGAGTTTCCTGAAAATATCGCCAAAATGACACTGGACAGCGAACCCCTGCCCATCAAGCAACCCAGTTTGTCAGAGCCGCCGTTGGAACGCGTGCAAAAGGCAGCTCAAATTCTCTCGGAAGCGAAGCAACCCATTATATTGGCAGGCAATGGGGTAATTCGTACCGGTGCCTGGGAACAGTTAGCGGATTTTGCCGGTAAGCTCAATATTCCTGTGTGCAATACCTTTATGGCAAAGGGTGTGGTTCCTTTTAAACACCCCATGGCTTTGGGCAGTGCCGGTTTGCAATCACAGGATTACATCAATTTCGGCTTTGCCAAAGCGGATGTGATCGTATGCGTGGGTTACGACCTGGTCGAATATCACCCTCATTTATGGCACCCCAGTCGGGATCGGCAAATCATTCATATTGATACGGTTTCTGCAGAAGTGGACGCCAGCTATCCGGTTGCCGTGGGCGTGGTTGGGGATATTCGTCATTCTTTAAATCGGATTGCGGAACTTACCAAGCCCCAGCAAAGTCATACCTTAAGACCGCTTCGAGAAGCTCTCATCGACGAGATGCGATCCCACCGTAATGATTCGAGCTTTCCACTGAAACCTCAAAAAATCATTTGGGATTTACGAACCGCCATGGACATGGATGACATCGTCATTTGCGATGTTGGCGCTCACAAAATGTGGATGGCGCGGATGTTCCGTTGTGAACACCCCAATACCTGTATAATTTCCAATGGATTTGCCAGCATGGGAATCGCCGTACCTGGCGCTATTTCTGCAAAACTGGCCAAACCGGAGAGAGCAGTTGTCGCGGTTACGGGTGATGCAGGTTTTCTGATGAACTCACAGGAAATTGAAACCGCGTTGCGTTTAGAAGTGGCTATAGTTATTTTAATATGGAATGATTCCGGATACGGATTGATAGAGTGGAAACAAATGAACCAGTTTGGGCGACCGGCTTATGTTTCCTTTAACAATCCGGATTTTGTCACTTATGCCCAATCTTTTGGCGCAAAAGGGTACAGAATCACACATTCCGACGAATTAATGCCTGTTTTAAAGCAAGCCTTGTCCGATAACACTGTAAGTATCATTGATTGCCCAGTTGATTACAGTGAAAATCTGAGGCTTACGGAGAAATTGGGGGAAATGATTTCTCCTTTTTAGTAAGGGGTGGTATATATGACGCAAGTAACTGATTTGAGACAACGGGTTCGCCTGCTCAGTTACAATATACAAGTGGGTATGGCATCCGTAGCGCCTTCCCATTATCTCACTGGGTGTTGGAAACACTTGTTACCACACGCACAACTCTATGAAAACCTTCATCGTATTGCAGATGCCATCAACAACTTTGATATTGTGGCATTACAAGAGGTCGATGCCGGCAGTTTACGCAGTAGTTTTATTAACCAGATCCAGTTCTTAGCCAATAGAGGGGGCTTTCCCTACTGGTACCACCAAATCAACCGGGAAATCGGCATCCTCACCAAACACAGCAACGGTGTGCTGAGTAAATACCAGCCCCTTGAGGTGGATGACTATAAACTGCCTGGTCGCATCCCCGGACGCGGCGCCATGGTGGTCCGTTATGGCAATCCCCATGACCCCTTGGTGCTGATCACCCTACATCTGGCCTTGGGCAAACGCACCCGAAAACGTCAGCTGGAGTTTGTCAGTGAAATCGTCAATTGCTACGATCATGTAGTGGTTATGGGTGACATGAACTGCCAACCGGGAAGCGCTGAAATGAACTACCTGTTGGAAACCACCAACCTGGTAGATCCGGAACACGGCTTAAAAACTTTCCCCAGCTGGAAACCCTCGCGACGGCTTGACCATATCCTGGCCTCTCCTTCCCTGGAAATACACGATGTACATGTATTGGATCACGTGCTTTCTGACCATTTGCCCATTGCCATGGAGCTCAGCTTACCGGCAGACATGATGTTGGCAGCCTAAACGCGGCCAACATCACAGCTTTACATTTCTGTTTCATTTAACCACTTAATCCTGCTGAACCATTGGCCGCTAGTGCTCGAGTACGGGTGCGAACTGCGCAGAAAATCAGGGATCGGTTTACATGGAATCAGACTGGAAACAAAAGTATCTGGACAGCCTTGACCAGTTGGAACAAAAGGAAAAACACTGGGAAAGCATCGAAACCCTGTTGTGCCTGGGTATCAACCGCGTCGCCCTGGCAGCGGAAGGTGTTGACAGCGCTCTGGATAAACAACTGGAGCATTTACGCAAAACGATACGTTCCGGAAAAAACTATTCCGGGTTAGAGGACATCGTCGAGTCTATCTCCAAAACCCTGAAACGCCTGGACACCCAAAAAGACGAACACAGCAACCATCCCATGGCCGCCTGGGAACGATTGCTGGATAAGCTGCAAATTCCAAAATCCCAAAGCAAAGCACTGAAACAACTGCGCAAGAACCTTAACAAAGCCAACCCGGAAGACACAGACAGTATCGTTCAAAACGTTGCGACGCTCATCAACACCCTGCTACCGGCAACGCCCGAAACCGAAACCAGCGCAGGTTTTTTTGACCGGTTCCGCAACAAAGACGCCGCAGATAAAGAGCCCTCAGCGCAGAGAGAGCCTTCAGCGAATAAAGAGCCCTCAGCCCAGAGAGAGCCTTCAGCGAATAAAGAGCCTTCAGCCCAGAGAGAGCCTTCAGCGAATAAAGAGCCTTCAGCGAGCACGGACCCCCTCCCCTCGGCCAGCGCCACACCCAACGGAACTTTCGCCCAACCACGCAACGAAACGGCAGTGATCAGCCAGTTCGGTTTAAAATTGATCGAGTATCTGGACTTTCCTGAGGAGATCAACGAAAAGGTGTTACAGCTTCGCGATCGCCTCAGCAACAATGCTATTGGTGGAAAACACGAAGTTTTGAGTGCCTTAGCCAATTTGCTCACCGTAGCTCGCTTGCACCTGGAACGGGAAAAATCCGACTTGCAGAGTTTTCTACACAGCCTGAATGAAAACCTACAGGATATTTACGCTAATATTTCCGGCGCAGAAACGGCACAACAAACCAGTGCCGGAAACAACAAAAAATTCGGTGTTTCTATGCAAAACCATATGCAGGCCATGGAACACTCGGTACAAACCGCGTCGGAACTGGAGTCACTGAAATCCGGAATACAAACCCAACTGCACGCCATCCGCAAAAATCTGCATGTCCACATGGAAGAGGAATCACGCACTCAACAAGCGCTGGCCCGCGCATTAAAACAAACCACGGCTCAGCTGCGCAACATGGAGCAGGAAACCCAGTTACTCAAGGAACGCTTATACCAAGAACACCAGCAAGCCATACAAGACCCGCTGACCGGGCTGCACAACCGCTTGGCCTATGAAGAACACATAGATCAAGAGTATCACCGCTGGAATCGTTACCGGCAACCCTTGGTAATCATGGTAGTGGATATCGATTTTTTTAAAAAAATCAATGATACCTACGGCCACCGCGCCGGCGACAAGGCACTACGGCTCATAGCCGGGAATTTGCAGTCCAAACTACGCCAGACCGATTTCCTGGCTCGCTACGGCGGTGAGGAATTTGTGGTATTGATGCCACAAACTCATCTGGAAGCGGCCTTAATCGCTGCTAACAAACTGCGCACCGCGGTACAAAGCTGCGAATTCCATTACCAATCCCAACGGGTACAAATCACGATTTCCTGCGGATTGACCGAGTTTGAGGGTGATGACACTATTGAAACGGCATTCCAACGTGCCGATAAAGCCTTGTATCAAGCCAAGCAAAACGGCCGTAATCGCTGCGAAGCCATTGCACGTTAAGCCGCATTTCGTACAATACATACTCCAGTTCAAAGGCGTACAGCCTTGGGTATATCATGCCGAAACATAATGCCAACAAGACCGGTAAAGCCCCCACCGCACTGACACGGTTACGTATCGACAAATGGCTCTGGGCGGCCCGGTTTTACAAAACCCGATCTTTGGCCAGCGAAGCCATTAAAGGTGGAAAAATCCACCACCAGGGCGACCGCGCCAAACCCAGCAAGGAGCTGGTGGTGGGCGACGAACTGACAATAAAACAAGGCTATACTGAGAAAACGGTGATCGTGCTTGCCTTATCGGATAAACGCGGTCCGGCACCACAAGCCGCGTTGTTGTACCGGGAAACGCCCGAAAGCATCCAGAAAAGGGAGAACTTCAAGACGGTTGTCAAAACCCAACCGGCATACCGTGATACGGGCAGCGGCCGTCCCACCAAACGCGAACGTCGTAAGATTATTCAGTTCACCCGCTCCTGATCCCGTCTCTTCGACAAAACAGGAAATCTGCGACGAATTGGAAAAATAGTGCGCACATCGCAAGCAATTCCTTTTTCACTGCATTATGATGAGGTTATAGAATTCATGCCTGGACAAGGCGCACTGGAAAATTAAGCTTAGCAAAAGTAATATTTAAACATGTCCAAATTGAAAGACCGCAGTTTGCAATATGCGCTGCTTATGCGCTTTGATCGCCCCATTGGCATCTACCTTCTGTTGTGGCCAACTCTATGGGCGTTATGGATTGCCGGCAAGGGCTTCCCCAGCGTGGCCGTCACCTTTATTTTTCTCATGGGTGTCATCCTCATGCGTGCCGGCGGCTGTATTATCAATGACTATGCGGACCGGGGTATTGATATGCATGTATCGCGAACCCAGAATCGCCCCTTGGCCATGGGGCGAGTCACATCCAAAGAGGCGCTCAGCCTGTTTGTCGTCACCTGCTTGGCAGCCTTTGTGCTGGTATTGTTTACCAATACACTGACCATCCTCATGTCGGTCGTTGGATTATTTCTTGCGGTTCTGTATCCCTTTACCAAACGCTATACCTACATGCCCCAAGCTTTTCTGGGGTTGGCTTTTGGCTGGTCCGTTCCCATGGCCTTTGCAGCGCAAACCGGCACAGTCCCCAACGAAGCCTGGCTGATTCTGACCGCTACGGTGTTGTGGGCCACATCCTATGACACCATGTATGCCATGGCTGACCGGGAGGACGATATTCGAATTGGTGTTAAATCAACAGCGGTGTTGTTTGGCGAAGCTGATCGACTCATCATCGCCATGATCCAGTGCTTATTCTTATTTACCATGATTGTTGTGGGAGAAAAATTGGAACTCAAATTCTACTACTACATAGGATTGGGCGTCTCCACTATTTTTTTGGCCTATCAACATTACTTGCTCAAGGACCGGGACCCACAACGCTGCATCAAAGCATTTGCCAATAACAGCTGGCTGGGCGCCTGTATTTTTGCTGGAATTGTCATGGAATACGCCAGTAAAACCGGCACCCCGACCAATGTATAGACATGCCGGCCGCGAAGCCAAGCGACCGCACTGGATGGCGGAAGTTACGTAGCCACGGACGGATACGGTAGACAATGTCTGGAACTTATTGTCGAGAGCAACGCACGGAGCAGTTGCCGAGATGTGCGAGAGCGGCCATTGTATAGGGACATACCGGTGCCGCGAAGCACAAGGATGTGCGAGAGCGGCCCCCTGATCCTTTTGAAGCGCCTCCGCTTCAGGTATCATGGTTCGTTTTGATGACGGACTGATTATCCCACTCATGTTGCTGTATGTTATCGCTATTATTGCCGGATTCGCTGTCCTGGTTTGGAGTGCCGACCGGTTTGTCCTGGGCGCTTCTGCCTTGGCGCGCAACCTGGGAGTCTCCAGCCTCATTGTGGGTATGATTATTATTGGATTCGGCACTTCGGCGCCGGAAATGTTTGTCGCCGCAGTGGCTTCACTGAACCAAAATCCCGGCCTGGCACTGGGAAACGCCATTGGCTCCAATATCGCCAATATAGGCCTGGTTTTAGGAATCGGCGCCTTGATCACCCCATTAACCGTTCAATCTCAAACCCTGAAACGGGAATACCCGGTCCTTTTACTCATTACCATCATTTTACTGACATTGCTCTGGGATCAGGAGCTTAGCCGCCTGGATGGCCTGCTGTTATTGGTCGGTACAGTAATCATGATCTCCTGGCTCACCTGGCTTAGCCGCAGCTCGGGCGAAGACCCCTTGGCCCAGGAAATACAATCAGAGCTTCCAGACGACATGTCGACGGGCAGGGCATCCGCCTGGACTCTGGCCGGTTTAGTGCTGTTGGTGGGCAGTTCCCACCTGCTGGTCTGGGGCGCCACCCATGTCGCCACCGCTTTAGGTATCAGCGAATTGGTGATCGGTCTGACCATCATTGCCGTGGGAACCAGCTTGCCCGAAATCGCTGTCGCCATCAGCGCTGCGCTGAAAAAAGAACACGACATTGTCATTGGCAACGTGATTGGGTCTAATATGTTTAACAGCCTGGCTGTCATTGGCGTGGGTAGCAGTATTACACCGTTTCAGTTTCCTGATGTAGTGTTACTGCGCGATTACAGCACCATGGCTGCGCTAACTCTGGCCCTGTTGATCATGGCGTACGGATTTAGAGGCCCAGGCCGCATTAATCGCGTTGAGGCTTCGTTATTATTAGCTGCCTATGTGGGATATATGGTATCACTTTACATTACTGAGGCCGCATGAATCAGGAAAAACTCATTACATTGGCAAAAGCCGTCATTGAAAATGAAGCCAAAGCCATAGAAGCCCTGTCTGACCGAATTGACGAGGACTTTTTCAAGGCCTGCAGCATTATGCACGCCTGTCATGGGCGTATTGTCGTCATGGGTATGGGCAAATCAGGACATATCGGCGGCAAAATAGCCGCAACCCTGGCCAGCACAGGCAGTCCGGCGTTTTTTGTTCACCCCGGTGAAGCCAGTCATGGCGATATGGGCATGATTACCCAGAGTGACGTGGTCCTGGCTTTTTCCAATTCCGGCGAAACCGACGAAATCAGCACTTTATTACCCCTAATTAAGCGTAAAAACGTACCTTTGATTGCCCTGACCGGGAACGTCAACTCCAGCCTGGCCCGTGCTGCCACCGTACATATTGATGTCAGCGTGGAAAAAGAAGCCTGCCCCTTAGGGCTTGCCCCCACCACCAGCACCACAGCGGCATTGGCCATGGGCGACGCCCTGGCAATCGCTCTATTGGAATCCAAGGGGTTTACCGCCGATGATTTCGCTTTATCGCACCCAGGCGGTCAGCTGGGCCGGCGACTCCTGCTCAAGGTGGACGATATCATGCACAGCGGCACCACCATACCTAAGGTCAGCAACAGCGCCATGCTCAGCGAGGCTCTGATGGAAATGACTCGCAAAGGCCTGGGAATGACCACCGTTGTGGATACCTCTGAGAATTTATTGGGTATTTTTACCGATGGAGATCTGCGCCGAGTACTGGACCACGGCGATGTCAATGTGCACAACATTAAAGTCACCGATGTGATGACCAGCCCATGTAAAAAAGCCGAATTGGGCATGCTGGCGGTAGAGACATTACGTATTATGGATCAATATAAGATAAACTCTTTACCTGTGGTCGATGCCCAAGGACAGGTAGTGGGAGCGATGAACATGCACGATTTACTAAAAGCAGGCGTGGTGTAATGCTGGACATCTACGAAAAAGCCAAAAAAATTAAACTCATCATTTTCGACGTTGACGGCGTGCTCACTGACGGTAGCCTGTTTTTCGGTGATGACGGCCAAGAATACAAAGCCTTTAATGCAAAAGATGGCCATGGCATGAAAATGTTACAACGCAGTGGTGTGGAGGTCGCTATCATCACTGCCCGTAGCTCGGAATTGGTGAAACATCGTATGAAAAACCTGGAAATCAAACACGTGTACCAGGGCCAAAAGGACAAATTGCCGGCATTTAAATCTTTGATTGATAAGCTAAAAATACACTCTGATGAAGTGGCTTACGTCGGTGATGATGTAGTGGATTTACCCATAATGATTCGCGTCGGCCTGGCAGTCAGCGTGGCGGATGGGCACCCACTCAGCAAGAAACACGCACACTGGATTACCCCTACCCCCGGCGGTCGGGGCGCTGCACGCGACATCTGCGAATTGATTATGCAAGCACAGGGCACACTGGAACCCATGATCCAGGAATACTTAACCATGAATCCTTAGCATGCAAATCCGCATTATATTTCCATTGGTCTTACTGCTCAGCGCCGCCTTGAGCTGGTGGTTTGTAACATCTTTGGATTTTACCGCCCTGGAAGAACCCGAGAACGATACCAGAAAACCGGATTATTTCATGCACGGTGTGCGCACGGTGGTAATGGATAAAAAAGGCAAGCCTAAACAAGAATTATATGCAAACTTCCTGGCTCACTATAAGAAAGAAAACCGAACCGAATTGACCCAGCCCAACCTAACTGTACACCGCGCAGATGGCTCAGTTTGGACCGTTACCGCCGAAACGGGCACCATCTATGATGAAATGCAGGAAATCCTCCTGCAAGGCTCTGTACTGATAGAGCAAGAAAAATCCAACGTCACTATCAAAGCCCAAGACATAACCATCTATCCACAAACTCATACGGCAGAAACCAATAATGCAGTTACGATAGTATCCAGTGAAAGCACGGTCCAAGCTAAGGGTATGCATGCAGACTTCAAACAGCTCCGGCTCAGATTAGACGCCAAGGTAAAAGGCACATATGTTCAATAGTCGATTGACCCTCTGCCTCTTTGCGCTAACGCTGGCATTCACCCCGGCGGGAAATCCGGCGGCGAAAGATAAAATGCAACCCATAACCATAGAAGCCGATCGAGCCACTTTGGATGAAAAAAAGGGCGTGAGCACCTATTCCGGTCATGTACTGTTAACGCAAGGCGGCATCAAGATCAACGCCGACACCCTGATCGTCCACAGCGACAAGGGAGATTTAAGCCACGTCACCGCGATAGGATCCCCGGTGCGTTATGTACAGGAAGGCAAAATCAATAGCGAAAACATTAAGGGCGAAGCCAATACCATGGAGTACTTTGCCCGGGAAAAACGCCTGTTGCTGTTGGAAAATGCGCGCCTGACCCAAGGAGGTAATGCATTTAGCGGCAATCGAATTGACTACGATACCCAGAAAGAAGTCGTCACCGCAGCGGTGGATGAATCCGGACAACAACGTGTACAAGTTACTATTCAACCCCCATCCCAGGAATCCGAAAACGATCCGGCGAGTATAATAAAAATACCATGAGCCGACTGGAAGTTAAGAATCTGGCAAAACGTTTTCAAAACCGCATTGTGGTTAAAAACGTGTCGCTGAAAGTCAACAGCGGCGAAGTCGTAGGGTTACTGGGGCCTAACGGTGCCGGAAAGACTACATCCTTCTATATGATCGTGGGCCTCGTTCCTTGTGATGAAGGCGCAATTCTCCTTGAGAATCAAAATATTGCTGCATTTCCGCTGCATGCCCGTGCTCAGCTGGGTATCGGCTATTTACCACAAGAAGCATCTGTGTTCCGCAAGCTCTCTGTGGCCGATAACATTCTTGCAATCCTGCAGACTCGATCTGACTTAGACAGCCGTCAACAACAAGCTAAACTTAAAGAGCTACTGGAAGAATTGCATATCAGCCATATCAGTGACAGCCTGGGCATGAGCCTGTCCGGTGGCGAGCGAAGGCGCGTTGAAATTGCCCGAGCCCTGGCGACGGAACCCAAATTTATATTGCTTGATGAGCCGTTTGCGGGAGTGGATCCCATATCGGTAATTGATATTCAGCGAATCATTAACCAATTAACCAAAAAAGATATCGGTATACTTATAACCGATCATAACGTCAGAGAAACATTGGGCGTGTGTCATAATGCTTATATTATGAATGATGGTCGGGTGTTGGCCCACGGCAGCCCACATGAGATTTTGGAAAACCAGGAAGTAAAACAGGTTTATTTGGGAGAAAGCTTTAAACTATAGCAGCTTGTGTGCAGCACTGCCGTTTCTAAAAAGTAAAAAAACACGTAATGCACTCAAAATAAGCACAACAACGCATTTCCTGAAACTTTTTCAGTCAGTAGCTGTGATTTGGCTGCACACTTGGCTCAATTAGTGCTATTAATTACTATGCGGAACCAATAGAATTTTCAGGGATAGGATTGAATTAAAGATTTAAAACAAACTTAACACTTTTATGAAGCAGACGTTACAACTTAAACTTGGGCAACAACTTACCATGACGCCCCAGTTGCAACAGGCTATTCGCCTGCTGCAATTGTCGTCATTGGAACTGCAATCTGAGATTCAAGAAATCTTGGAATCCAATCCCATGCTGGATACGGAAGAGTCCGGCGACAACCAGAATGATGACAGTAGTCAGAACGACGAAAATATTGTTGCGAAGGACACATCGGACAAAGATGTTGACCACACAGTAGATATGGATATCCCCAATGATCTGCCAGTGGACAGCGATTGGGGCGATACCTTTGATACTTACACGCCGATTAAATCTTTGGATCCGGACGACAACCGGATCATGGAACAACCCCAAAACAGCGGGGAAAGCCTTAATGAACATTTGATGTGGCAAATGCGCCTCACCCCCTTCAGCGAAGTGGACATGGCCATTGCGACCTCCATCATCGACTCCATAGACGAAAGTGGATTTCTTACCGCTGCCGTAGAAGAATTACACCAAAGCCTGGTAGAACAAGGGCTGGATATTGAATTGGACGAAGTGGAGTCCGTGCTGCGCCGCGTGCAAAATTTCGATCCTCCAGGGGTAGGCGCGAGAAACCTGCAAGAAAGCATGGTGTTGCAGTTGGGATACTATGATATGGAAACACCATGGTTAACCGAAGCCAAGGCTATCATTAAAGACCATTTTGATTTGCTGGCCAATCGGGATTACCTGTCTCTAATGCGCCGCACCAAATTGTCAGAGAAACAATTACAGAACACCTTGGTTCTCATCCAGTCTCTCAATCCCAGACCCGGCAGCCAAATCACCGACACCCAGCCGGAGTATGTAGTACCCGATGTTTTTGTCCGTAAAATCAAAGGCCAATGGAAAGTAGAGCTGAATCCGGAGGTCACCCCCAAGCTTTCCATCAATGCTCTTTACGCCAATTTAGCCCAAAAAAACAGCAATTCCAGCGATACCACCTACATGAAGAATCATTTACAAGAAGCCCGCTGGTTCCTGAAGAGCTTGAAAAGCCGCAACGATACGTTATTGAAAGTGGCCAGGTGCATTGTAGAACGACAAAAGGACTTCTTCGAGCATGGTGATGAAGGGATGAAACCGCTGGTCATGCACGATGTCGCTGAAGTGGTGAGTATGCATGAATCTACCATCTCACGCGTCACCACCAAGAAGTATATGCATACCCCCAGAGGCATTTACGAGCTGAAATACTTTTTCTCCAGCCACGTCAGCACGGCCAGCGGCGGAGAATGTTCAGCTACGGCAATACGTGCCATGCTTAAGAAACTGATTGCCGCCGAACAAGCCAACAAGCCCTTAAGTGATAACAAGTTAGCGATTCTTTTGGGAAAACAGGGCATCAATGTAGCACGCCGAACCGTGGCTAAATATCGCGAAGCGATGTCCATACCACCCTCCAACGAAAGAAAACGATTGATTTAGGAATTTTCTGCGACATTTCCGGATGAGCGGAAAGAACAGAATGTGACCGCCAGAGGCAGCCATGCCTCACCCACTCTTGCGCCAACTTGGTGGAAAATGCAAATATTGGAAATATATCTAAGCTTTTCAGCGAAACAGACGATTCTGTTCTTATTAACGAGAGATTCTTACAACATTTACGCAAGTGCTACAGAGATGACTGGTATTCCGCCGCATAGGGCGGTATTATCCCCGGTTTCGTGCTCGATGCCGGACATAATAACAATAAAGACGCACAATCGTTTACACGGCAACGTAAACGGCTAAGTTTCACCGATACAGGAGATTTTTATGCACATCACCATCACTGGCCACCATTTAGAAGTAACACAATCATTAAAAGACTACGTTCAAGAAAAAATGCAAAAACTCGAGCGCCATTTTGACCAGGTGACCAGTATCGATGTGATTCTCAGCGTTGAAAAACAACGTCACAAAGCCGAGGCCACGATCCCGGTCAATGGCAACAAAATTTTTGCTAACGCTGAAGACCAGGATATGTATGCCGCCATTGACGCTTTATTGGATAAACTGGATCGGCAAATTATCAAGCGGAAAGAAAAAACAACTGACCATCACCGCAATGAGGGTTCTCCCAAAAAAGCCCAGATGTGATTTTGATTGGATGTAACCAAAAACGTAGAATAAGATGGAAATTCAAGACATTATTACACCGGATCGGGTCGTCAACGATCTAAATGTCAGCAGCAAGAAAAGAGCATTGGAAACTGTCAGCGAGATCCTCGCCAGAGGCAGTCAATCTTTAGCCTCTCAGGATGTTTGTGAAAGTCTGTTTGCACGGGAAAAGCTGGGAAGCACCTCCATTGGCAGTGGCGTTGCCATACCTCACGGACGACTGAAAAACACAGAGCAAACCATAGCCGCTTTCATCAAGCTGGAACAAGGCATTGACTATGACGCCATTGACAAACAAGCTGTCGACTTGATTTTTGCACTACTGGTACCTGAAAACTCCACTCAAGAACACTTGAATTTACTGGCGGAAATCGCCGAAATGTTCAGCATCGAGACCATTCGGGAGAAAATCCGCCAATGCGAGGATGCAGATAGCCTGTGCCATCTGCTTCAAAATTGGAAAAATCACATCAATAATTAGAGGATGTCACAAGAACAAATCACAGCGGAAAAACTTTTTGGTGCTCACAAAAACCGCTTGTTGTTGCAGTGGATTGCAGGGCACTCCGGCGCAAAGCGAACCGTTCAGTTTGTGGACCAAAGCCTGCAACCCAGCGCCAGCCTGATCGGACATCTCAATGCGGTACACCCAAACCAGGTCCAGGTTTTGGGCCCCTGGGAAACAGACTACCTGGAGGGCTTGGGAAAAAACACCTATCACGACGTCATATCACAATTATTCGCCAATCAACCCGTAGCGGTCATCGTCACTGACTCCATCACACCACCGGCCCAGCTCGTTGAAGCAGCACAAAGTTCCGGTACGCCTTTACTGACCTCGCCCATGCCCAGCCAAAAATTGATAAATCGCATGCAGTATTATCTGGAACATACATTAGCGGAGCGAATCGTCCTGCACGGTGTTTTTATGGAAGTCTATGGTTTGGGTGTACTATTGCGCGGCGAAAGCGGTATTGGTAAAAGCGAGCTGGCACTGGAGCTGATCAACCGCGGCCACCGCCTGATTGCCGATGACGCTCCGGAATTTTCCCGAATTGCCCCCGATGCCATTAAAGGCTTGTGCCCGCCCGCACTACAGGATTTTCTGGAAGTCCGTGGGCTAGGGGTCTTGAATATACGGGAAATGTTTGGTGACAGCGCCATAAAACCATCGAAAAATCTGCGTTTGATTGTAAAGCTCTCGTATATTAAGCCCGACCAGGAGTATAATCTGGATCGCCTGATGGGGACGAAACAAAACTTTACCTTATTGGATGTGGACATTTCTGAAGTGACAATACCGGTGGCACCCGGACGCAACTTGGCTGTGTTGGTTGAGGCAGCGACACGGCAGTATATACAACTTTTGTCAGGATACGACGCCGTCAAAGACTTCATGCAAAAACAAAAACAATTATTGGAACCGTCTTCCGAATGAAGCTCATTGTCATCAGCGGCGTCTCAGGCTCAGGCAAAAGTACCGGCCTCAACCTCCTGGAGGATCTGGGATACTATTGCATTGATAATCTCCCGGTCGGTTTGTTACCGGCGTTTTCCGAGCAAATGCAGGCTGCGGTACCCAATACCGTGGAACACATCGCCGTAGGTATAGATGCTCGTAATCTGCACAAAGAGCTACACCGCTTTCCGTATATTCTCGACCAAATCAAGAACAAGGGAATCAGTTGCGATGTCCTCTTTCTGGATGCTGACGACGACATACTCCTGAAACGTTTTAGTGAAACCCGTCGCAAACACCCCCTGACCGCCAACAAGGTCCCCTTGCTGGAAGCGATAAAAATTGAGCGCGAGTTACTGGAGCCCATCTCGTCTCGGGCCGATCTTTATATTGATACCAGCCGCAGCAATGTACACCAACTGCGAGAGCTGATTCGAGAACGCCTAAACGGCAACGAATTTGCATCCCTGTCACTGCTGTTTGAATCCTTTGGGTTTAAGCATGGAGTGCCGGCAGATGCGGATTTTGTCTTTGATGCCCGTTGCTTGCCCAACCCACATTGGGAGCCGCGATTGCGGCAAAAAACCGGCCTGGACGACGAGGTAGTGACATTTTTGGAAACACACCAGGATGTAGACAAAATGTATCGCGATATCAAAAACTTTCTGGATCATTGGATTCCTAAGTTTGAGGCTGACAACCGCAGTTACATGACCATCGCAATCGGCTGCACCGGTGGGCAACACAGGTCTGTATTCCTGGCGCAAAAGTTGGGTGAACACTATAAGACACAGCGGGATAATGTTTTAATGCGGCACAGAGATTTACCATGACGGTTAGCGTCTTATTAATCACGCACGAAAATTTAGGCAAAATTCTGCTGGAAATCACCACCCGGGTTCTGGGTGTCTGTCCCCTGCAAACCGACACCCTATGTGTTCCCTTTGATTCAGACCCAGATCAAATGCTGGCTCAAGCTCAAGCCAAAGTGGAAACCATGAACAGCGGCGATGGTGTACTGATTCTTACCGATATGTTCGGTGCTACACCCAGCAATATTGCCCACAAATTATCCAAGCCGGAACACGTCATGGTGGTGACCGGTTTGAACATGCCTATGATGATGCGCGTCATGAACTACCCGGATCTTACGCTCACCCAACTGGTGGAAATTGCCGTCGATGGCGGTAAAGACGGTGTATTGTTCAACCGCAGAGAAATTACCTAAGGAACCTCTGAAGTGACGAGAAGAGAAGTGAAGAGTTGTTATGCTGTCCACTGAACTGACCATAGTGAATAAACTGGGTTTGCATGCCCGGGCAGCGGCCAAATTGGTACAACTGGCATCGCGGTTTCAAAGTAGCGTGTTCGTCTCCAAAGACGGACGGGAAGTCAATGGAAAAAGTATCATGGGCGTCATGATGCTGGCGGCCAGCCAAAACTCCATCATCACTGTCACCGTGGATGGCGCAGACGAGTACGAAGCCCTGAGTGGTTTGCAGCAGCTGGTCGAAGAACGATTTGGTGAAGATGAATAAAGTATTTTAGCAACTGACAACCCTCATTCGTTATACCTTAACTTTTCCTACACTCTCTCAATTTGCCGCGCTTTGGTTTAAACTTGTGCGTTGGTATCCCCATTGTTTGAATCAGGGAATTTCATGTCAGACACAGAGCAAGAAGCCGGCAAAAACATCCTGGTAGATTTCACCGACCTGATCAATAAAGGCAGTGTTGCCCAGGTACGCCGCAAGATCAACAAAATACACCCCGCCGATCTGGCTCATTTGCTGGAGTCTCTGCCACAACCGCAGCGACACAGTATTTGGGAGTTGATTAAGAAAAAAAATCGCGGTGACGTACTGGCCAGCCTGCATGATGATGTAAGAACCAACCTGATCCAGACCATGGAACACGATGATCTGGTCACCGCGGTTCAAAGCCTGCCTAATGACGACTTAGCGGATATTCTCGAAGATATTCCGGAGGAAGCCACCTCACAACTGCTCCAATCCATGGACGAACAACGGCGTCAGCGTTTAGAAGCCGTTATGTCATACCCGGAGGATACCGCAGGCGGCCTGATGAACACCGATACCATCACCGTACGCGAAGACACGACGCTGGACGTGGTTCAACGCTATTTGCGCCTGCTGGGTGAAATTCCACAAGCCACGGATAACCTGATCGTCATTAACCGGGAAGGCACCTATATTGGCACCCTGGCGCTGACGGATTTGTTAATCAAAGATCCAGGTTTATCCGTTGGCGCACTCACCAAGCGGGACAGTCAGGCGATTGACGCCCATCTACCGCAACAGGAAGTGGCACATATTTTCTCGCAACGCGATCTCATTTCCGCCCCTGTGGTGGATAGTGAAAACAAACTTTTGGGACGTATTACTATTGACGACGTGGTGGACGTTATTCGCGAGGAATCGGACCACTCACTCATGAGCATGGCGGGACTGAACGAAGAAGACGATATGTTTGCCAGCTCCATTACCAGCAGCCGCCGTCGCAGCGTCTGGCTGGGTATCAATTTACTCACCGCCTTACTGGCCTCCTGGGTAATCGGCCTGTTTGGTCAAACCATTGAGCAACTCGTAGCCTTGGCCATTCTGATGCCAATTGTCGCCAGCATGGGGGGTATTGCCGGAAGCCAAACCCTGACACTGGTGATTCGGGGCCTGGCACTGGGTAAAGTCAGTCCGGCCAACGCCATGCGTTTGATCAATAAAGAAGCACGTATTGGTCTGCTCAACGGCTTAATCTGGTCACTGGTAGTCGCAGCCATTGCGGTGCTCTGGTTCGGTAACGAAAAACTGGGCTTAGTTATCGGCATGGCTATGATCGCCAATCTCGTTGTAGCCGCACTGGCAGGGGCATCCATCCCCATCGTACTACAAAAGTTCAAAATCGATCCCGCTCTGGCCGGCGGCGTGGTACTGACCACGGTAACCGATGTCATTGGATTTTTGGTATTCCTGGGCCTGGCGGCTCTGTATCTCGTGTAAGCATTAATTATTAAGGACAGCACATGCCTTTACCCGTCACACCGCTACTTACCGTGGATATCATAATCGAGCTGAGAGATCGTCCGAACCACCCCATTGTACTAATTGAACGACGTAACCCACCTTTGGGCTGGGCACTGCCCGGCGGCTTTGTGGATCGGGGCGAAACGCTGGAAACAGCGGCCATACGCGAAGCCAAAGAGGAAACCTGCCTGGATGTCACCTTGGTGGCCCATTTAGCCAACTACTCCGCCCCCAAGCGGGATTCCCGCTTTCACACCGTTAGCAGTGTCTATATCGCCCACGCTCAGGGCACCCCGCAAGCGGCCGATGACGCCATCAATCTTAAGGTGTATACGCCCGACCAAATCCCCACCCCCTTGGCGTTTGATCACGAACAAATCCTTAGAGACTATCTACTATTTAAGCAAACGGGCTGCAAACCCGGACTATTGCCGACGACATAAGTTTTTATCATTCCAGCCCGCATGGATTTTCCCCAGCGTTTCTGTAAAATTGCGATATTCTCTCGCAATAAGGGATTCTTGAATGAGCATTCCGGGAATTCGAAAAAATGACAAGCGACTCACTGCATTGGTAACCGAAATCTCTCTCGACTTGTCGCAAGGTAAAAAACACGTCGTCGCCGGACTGGGCACGTTCTCCGCTTGCAGCCGCAAAGCCGGCGCCGGAAACCCCGCTTGCACCATTGCCATGTTCCGAGCCTGTACAGAACTACGCGACTACGCAGAAGGCGGGACCAAACCCAAGACCGAAGGAACTCACGCGCCAATTGTGCAAATCATTCTCAACGCCATGAAAACCCAAGAAACCGTGGACATCCCGCGATTCGGTCGTTTGGCGATGGTGAAAGACGGAAAAAAAACCAAATTGATATTTCACGGCGCTGATGAGCTCAACGGCAAACTTGGCATAAAGTGAATCATCAATTAATGAAAACAGAGTTTTTGCAACAAGGATTCTATTTAGTTAAACAAGCCATCCCAAAAAAGCAAATAGACTCGCTGCTACAAGCGCTCAATCCACTTCAAAAAGAAAGCAATCACTACGGCGTGCGCAACTTAATGCAGCGAGTTGCTGAGATTCGTGATTTAGCTCTATCACCTACCCTACATGGGTTGACAAAAACGATACACGGAGATTTTTCCCAACCCGTAAGATCGATATTTTTCGACAAAACATCACAATCCAACTGGAACGTAGCTTGGCATCAAGACACATCCATCGCATTAAAGGAACGGCACGCTGTTCCCGGTTTTGATTTATGGAGTGAAAAACAAGGGATACCGCATGTAGAACCGCCGCAGGAATATTTAAACAACATGGTTACTTTGCGCCTGCACCTGGATAGAAGCGATAAAGACAACGGCGTCTTGCGGGTACTGCCGGGCACTCACCGCAATGGTCGCACAAGCTCCAAACAACTCATTAAACAAGTGGAACAAAACGAGTCCAACATCGTTGAATGTGTTGCCGAACCGGGAGATGTTTTAATCATGAGTCCCTTGCTGTTTCATTCGTCGCGAAAAGCTGTCCAAACAACACACAGAAGAATCGTACATATTGAATATTGTTCCATGCAACTACCGCCACCGTTGCAATGGTACGAAGCCTGATCGGGCCTTGAAAAATGAGACCTCATGTTTGACACGAGATTGGCAAAATATACAAACAGGAAGCGGGCCGGGTGCTGGCGGTTTTGTCTGCCCCTATGCAGGTGATTGGTTCGACCAGATAGTGAAGGGTTTCAAGCAAACACCAGAAACCGCTTCATACTGTTATTTTTCTAATACTTAGGCGCGCATACAACAAACGCGTACAACAAAAGGAGCACGACCATATGCAGTTTTTTGTTTACGTTACCTTGATATACCCCTATGAGCCCTTCCTCTGCGGAAGGTATGGTCAGAACGGGGAAATTTATGCAGAAAGCTTTTGAGACCGGCAAAATTGTGACCACGGGGAAATTCCCCCAACAAGTGACCAACGTACAGCTGGACGGGGAGTTCTCCATCTGCGCCAATGTATGGGCAACGGTACCTTGCGTATGGCCCAGTTGGTGGGAACCGGCGCTGAAGAGCTCAAACCCCCGGCATGAGCTTTCGACAATCAGGAGAAACCGTGCTTAGCGCTGTTTCTCTGGTCTCCAAATCCAGTAAAATAGCGTCATGATATATGCTATACCCACTTTGGCCTTGTTGGCACTCATTTTTGGGCCCCAGCTATGGGTCCGCTATGTACTGCGCAAACACAGCCGCCACCTGGACGGCATGCCCGGTACCGGCTCGGAACTGGCCAGACACTTGTTGCAGAAGTTTGGTTTAACTGACGTCAAAGTGAAGCAAGGTGGCAAAGATGAAAACTACTACCACCCGGAACAAAATACCGTGTGCTTGAGTCCCGATGTGTATACGGGAAAATCCCTGACTGCGGTGGCGGTAGCGGCCCACGAAGTGGGGCATGCGATTCAGTTCAATAAACAGGAACCCGTAAGCCAACTGCGGGGAAAATACTTAAATAAAGCGCACAGAATCCAAGCTGTTGGCGTATTCATTCTCACCGTGCTGCCCATCGTCAGCCTGCTCATAAGAATCCCCCATTTAGCGCTGGTCTCCGCGCTCATTGGCATTCTCACCATGGCCGCTTCGGTCGCACTTTATGTTGCCATATTACCGGAAGAATTCGATGCCAGTTACAATAAAGCCCTACCTATTTTGGCAACCGGCTATGTGCCTGAAACCTATATGCCCGCTGTGCGGCAAATTCTCAAAGCCTGTGCCCTCACGTATGTTGCCGGTGCGTTGGCGGACATACTGCGTTTGTGGCGCTGGATTGCCATTTTAAGATAAACACTTTCACACCGAGATTTTTTAAACCATGCAGACACAAGACAACATTTGGATCAGTGATTTTTTAAAACTGGAAAGCGCCGGGGGCATATTGCTGTTTATTGCCTCATTGGCCGCAATCATTGCGGCCAACAGCTTCGTCGCACCGTATTACGATTTGCTCCTTAGCGTACCCATAGAAATTCGAGTGGGCAGCTTTGAAATCGCCAAACCCTTGCTGCTTTGGATCAATGACGGCCTGATGGCCGTATTCTTCTTTCTTGTGGGTTTGGAGCTGAAACGAGAATTGTTGGAAGGTGAATTGGCAGACCGAAAAAAAGTCGTACTACCTGCCATCGGCGCAGTAGGCGGCATGATCGTACCGGCAGCGATCTATTTTCTTTTAAATAAGGACGACCCGGTAGCCATCAAGGGTTGGGCGATTCCCGCCGCGACAGATATCGCTTTTGCTCTGGGGGTATTAAGCTTATTAGGCACGCGTATTCCCGTTTCTATAAAAATATTTCTCACCTCCCTGGCAATATTCGACGATATCGGCGCCATAATTATTATCGCCGTGTTTTATACCTCAAAAATCTCTTTGACCGCACTTATCGTTGCGGCGCTGTGTTTATCCGTGTTGTATTTTCTTAACAAGCGCAACACAGCTTCCACCAGCGTATATATTCTGGTGGGCATCATCATGTGGGCAGCCACATTGAAATCCGGTGTTCATGCCACGCTGGCCGGTGTTTTGCTGGCCATGTTCATTCCCATTCGCTCAGCCCATAAACCCGACTATTCTCCATTAAAGAGCTTAGAACACGACTTACATGCGGCCGTAGCGTTTTTTGTACTACCGGTGTTTGCCTTTGCCAATGCCGGCATTAGTTTCAGCGGTGTCAGCGCCGAGCAGCTCTTGCATAATGTGCCCATGGGAATCACTCTGGGCCTGTTCCTGGGCAAGCAAATAGGGATATTCGCTTTTTGTTGGCTCTTCATTAAATTGGGTTTGGCGAGTTTGCCTAGCGGTATGAATTGGCGCAGCTTATACGGCACGGCAGCACTTTGCGGCATTGGTTTTACCATGAGCCTGTTTATCGGCTCCCTGGCGTTTGAAGAAACCGGCGTCAATCTGCTGTTTGATGAGCGTCTGGGGATACTATTGGGCTCTGTCCTCTCGGGAATTCTGGGTTACCTAATCCTGCGTAGTAGCCCTCATCAAGCTGACCCTGAGAAAGGGTAGCCGAACAGTCCTTTCCTATGCTGCGATAGGTTTATGGGTAATTAAGAGGGTTCGCCTGGAAAATGAAATGCTGTCTGCACTAAAAAGGAGCAGGCTTGAATTGCCCATTTTACTTTACGCTTTCTTTACCCATTTCAAACCACTGAACATAGGGCTGATAAGGTTTTCTCTTTTCCAAAACAGATAGAAAAACAGCACAAATACGTGTAAGGATACCAATCCCAGAATAAGGTACGACAAGTAATAGTGCCAACGATTGAAAAACTTGGCGGTATCCTCGGACACGTAGTCGAACAAAGGCCCGTACTCGAAAAAATCATCGGCATCAATAAACAAACCGGATATGGCCTGCAGGAGGAGAATCAGCAAGACAACCACAATCCACAACGATCCCATGGGGTTGTGCCCGGCGTAACCGCTGGGTGTTCGCTTCATGAGGGTTTTTGAATAAGCAATTACTTCACTGGGGCGGGAAAACAATGCTCTTAGCCGTACCGGATCAGGCCCTACCATTCCCCAAATCAATCGAAACAATAACAAGGCGACAATGGTATAGCCCAAATAAAAGTGCCAAAGCACCGAGTCTGACGACATGAACTTGCCAAACAGCCAACTGCCGGATACTGCTACAACGAAGATCCAGTGCCACACGCGTGTCACTGGATCCCATATTTTTTCTCGCTGCAATGGACTCACCATGCAATGCGGCGTCGATTAATCGTCTTTCTTGCGGAAATCGTCATGACAGGATTTACACGCCTTACCCAAATCCTTCATCGCCTTGCCCAAAGCAGATTGACCGTTACCGGCAACTGCAGCCACTTCCTTAACAGCTTTGGCATAGTCTTTACCGTAATCCGCTATTTTTGGCCAGGTTTCCCAAATTTTTGGTAACGCGGTTGTATCATCCGGATACTCCTTATTGGAAGTACCCTGCATCCAAGCCGCGCTATTGTTTAATTCCAATAAAACTTTAAGGTTGTTCGCCATGGTCTGGGCTTTTTTGGCATCGTAGGGCATTTTTCCCTTGGCCATGGCCATTAATGGGCCCATGTTAAATTTTCTGATTTGCATTTCGCCCTGTCGCGCCTTGATAGCCCCTTTTTTGGGGTCTTTATCGGCGAAAGCAGGCGAAGCCAAAGCCACGCACAGCACCGACAGGATTAATCTGGAAACAATCTTCATAAGTTAATTCTCCATTGTGTAAAGGTAACCGGATAAATATAGATGACTCTCAATATTTTGCGAGTATGGTCTATAAACGCCGTTTGCACCGTTTTATTCCCGGGTTTCGTATTTAAAAAAAGCTCAGATTGTGACCAAGAAATAAATAGCTTTTGGTTTCGCTATGGCGTGAAAACCCTTGTGCCAAGTACAGAGGCCCGATGGGCGTATCGACTCCGACAAATAAACTTCCAGCTAGTACTAAAGTACCAACATCGATTTCACTACTGTCATTCCAGGCATTGCCCGCCTCCACTGACATGCCAAAATATAATGGAATATCAATCAGCGTTGGCCAATTAATATAATCACCGGTATATAGAATGCGAGCAATTCCGGTATATCGTCCCATATAAGAGTTTCTTTCCAAGCCCGACAAGCTGAATAATCCACCCAAGGTATACCCCGTATCCGGCTCTACATCACCTCCCACCACCGCTCCCACACTTCCCCAAAACGTCAGCGTGTTTTTGCCAAAGGTTTCCGACAGCAGTAAATTGATTCGCACCCTGTCTTGCTCGCCAGCATTTCCCAGCGTCTGCCGCAGACCCAACCAATGGACACTTGCCAGAGACCCGGACGTCGGAAACTCCATGCTATCCAAATCGTCGTATACCATTCGAAGTTCCCATGCCCCCAAATCCGCATCATGATTATTAATAGACAACTTTCCCGTGTTGGGGACGCTGTCTCCAAACGCCCGATTCAGACCCAGCTCCACAGAAAATTGAGAACCAAACCAGCGACCCGCAACAAAACCCAACTGAGCAGTAGCCACTAAAGTATCATTGACTACATCGCGGGTTTTCGTAAAATCGTTTAAATGAGTTTGTTCAAATCTAAACCAAGGACGCACATAAAACTCTAACCGTCGATCCAAGGGTTGATAGAACTCCGTATGAAACACGTCGTTATAACCCAGTTGCAGCTCCGTGCGCCATTCACTGCCTGAACTCCCAACGGGAACCGTGTTGGCCGTCAAACTGAGGTGTGACTCAGTGGGTTCAGCATTGAAGTTGTTAGCGATGTTGGCGCCAAAACGCAAAAAATTGGGGCCCCAGGCTTTTTGCTTGGTGGTCAATACTAAGGTAGAGGTCCCATCGGAAGTCTCCAAATCAAAATCCACGCTTTCAAAAATATCCAACCCGTTGAGTTTTTCGATATCCTGTTCCAACTCTTTCATGTTTAGGGGGCCGGGCCTGGTTTGAATATACGTTTCTATGACGGAGTCAGACATTCTGGATTGATTTTGAACGACAACCCTGTCAACCCGCAACGGGCGTGTGGGCCGCTGTTTCTTGGCCAGATACTGCGTATAGTCACTTTCCGACAAAGACAGCACCTTTAGTTTCTCGCTCTGAGACTGCGCTGCAAGAATACCTATTTGCGTGAGCTCCTTAATCCGCTTGAAATCGGTGGAAGAAAAACCACTGGTATCGGGTTGAATCAAAATATCCCGATCGCCCAAAGCATCCAGTTGAAACGATGTTGCGCGCTGAATGGAGATATCGATGCTTTGGCCCAAAATACTGAAAGGAGATCCCAAGTCTTTTCGATTTTTCAGTTTCGAACTCAAATCCACAACAATCAGAATTTCGGCGCCCATTTCCCGTGCGAGTTTTACCGGGACGTTATTCACTATGCCGCCATCCACCAGCAGACGTCCATCCCACTCTACAGGGGCAAATATACCGGGAATAGACAAGCTGGCACGTAAGGATTCGGCCAAGCTACCCTCACCAAGCACGACATCTTCGCCTGTTTCGATATCTGTGGCGACGGCCCTAAAGTTGATGGGTAAATCACTAAACTTCGTTGGAGCATGTAACGTGAGCGACTTGAGATACACGTTGAGCTTTTGGCCCTCAAGCAGTCCTGTCGGCATGTAAAACGATCGGTTTTTAAAACCCATTTCGTTCTTAACGGGATAACCCAGATAATCGGTTTTACGCCTGGGACTCAACCCACGCCGTGGTGCCCTATCGGAAAACAAAACTTCCCAATCCGCCTGTGACAAGAGTAGCTCCAACTCGGCCGGGGAATACCCATAAGCGTATAGGCCGCCCGCTATCGCCCCCATGCTGGTCCCGGTGATAATATCCACCGGTACTCGCATTTTTTCTATTATTCCAAGAACCCCTACATGAGCCGCCCCGCGGGCTCCGCCGCCACTGAGAACCAAGCCTACGACCGGGCGGTCTTGTTTGCCAAGCTCTGTCGCAAATAGGTTGTTATCAGCGCCAAGCAAAGTCAAAAACAGCATTGCGGGATGTACCGCTATAAACTTAAAATTTGGCATGGCAAAACCTAATTTCTGACATATCGTGAAAATGGTGACTGCGCTGTTATTGCGCCGGTACTGTAACGCCCAAGCCACTGTCGTCCAGGTCGGAATTCAGAGTGCGCAAAAAGGACTCCAATTGCACCAGTTCCGTATCGGTCAATTTAAAGGGTAGTAAATCACTGTGTCCTAAACGGGTAAGAGGTCTTTTCTGATAATGTTTTAGGACCTCTGCCAGCGTACTAAACTGTCCCGCGTGCATATAGGGTGCAGTTTTGGCAACATTTCTCAACCCGGGTATCTTAAATGCTCCCAAGGTATCGTCCACAGTGAATTTTATAAATTGCAGCTCTTTGCAACCATCTTGATTGGCGTCACTGTAGTCACTACGACAATTAAAAGGATTGTTCAGTACTTTCTGTACACCGTCAAATCGGCCCTGGTCCTTGCCCAATGCTTTCACACCGGGGGTGGCAACGTTCTTAAAATCGTGGTTAGTGAATAACGGGCCCGAATGACAAATGACGCAGGTCGCTTTACCTATAAACAGTTTCAATCCTGCCTTTTCTTCTTCCGTATATAAGGGCTCAGAGCCCTGCACTACGCCGCTGTCCATTGCCTCTACATATCGATCAAAGCGGCTGGGACCGATAATTATCGTACGCTCATAGGCTGCCAGTGATTTTCCTATATTGACAAAGACCCGTGTCACCGTATTTTGATCCTCCGAGGACATGCTCTCCCAAGCCAGACTGGCAGAGGTGTCCGTTACGGGGCCGGCCTGTCGGGGAAAGCGGGATACATCGGATAGATCCGGGAAAGAGCCAAATACCGATTCATATAAACGCAAATACTCCGCATCACTGCCCAGCACATGAGCATAGTGAGTACGATTACCACCATGCTCCACGCCATTTTCCAAAGGCCCTAGAGCCTGAGACCATTGGCTATCTGCACGACCATCCCAAAAAAACCAGGGGCTATACGCCATACCAATGATGCTGGGAGCATTGCGCCGGGTTTGCCCCATACCGCGTGAAAGCGCTTGTCCGTCAGTAAAATTCTTACTCGGATCATGACAAGTCGCACAGGATATTTGACCGGACGCACTCAAGCGTGTATCAAAAAACAGCTTTTTGCCCAATTCAGCGGCTTTAGGATGGTCTGCGTATTGATTAGTCGGATCTTTAGGCAATGGAGGCAGATTCCCTATCCAGAGACTACGTACTATAGACTTTTCAGAGTCTGTCCAGCTCTGCGCTCCCACTTTGCCGTCGGCGGCAGCACAGACAACACTAACTGAACACAATAAAACTACAACAAAATTCGATACAATTTTCAGCATAATGGGCCGGCTTATTTTATGTTGACGACAAATACCGCCTTATCCCGGACTTTTCCGGCAATGATATTCAACCAAATCTCCCACTGTCCCGGCATGTTGAACTTAATACCGTCTATCAAATAGTTACCGTTACCGAGATTTTGTGTGACTTTTGGATTTGTGGAAAAACCGTGCTTGTGCTTGGGCATACCGCCATAAACCATGATATTGGCTGTTTCCACCGCCACTGCATCCGCGTCTTTCACTTGCAAGGTCCAATCGTGGATTTGGTGCAAAGGAGGTGGTGTTGTGTTTGGAAATAAACTCAACACAAAGCGTTTGTGATCGCTTACAACCACTAAGTGTGGCTCCTGACTCACCATCGTTGTTGCTTTTAGCATAGATGAGTTTGTGGAAGCGCATCCTGTCAAAACCAAACTGAGGGTAATCAAGTTAACAGCTATTGTAAAACGTTTCATTTCCGTCACTTCAGGAAAAACCGCTTCGGGCAATCAAGCCCAAAGCGGTTTGTTAAGTTAAACAAAAATCAAGTACATTTTTTATAAAACGCCCTGACCACCAACAATACGCGTGACGGTGGCACCGTTTTCACCCCGCCCCAACCAACTGGGTCCGGCACCAAAAACGGGCTGAACTTCACTAAAGTCGGAATCGGGCACGCCATCACAGTTCTTATCCACGCTCGGTGGTGTATTGGGACAACCACTGTATGGGACAGTAACAGTACTGCGACGTTGTGGGCCGAACTGCGCCGCAGAAATAGTATTGTTCGGCAAAGTTTTAAGGTACTCACGTATCATCTGCACCGGCGCCATATAATTATCAGGCGCGACTTGCAGCACTACCGGATTACGCGTGGGATCGACAATATTTTCCTTGTTCACAGGCCCGCAAATGCCAAGTTCGCTGGGCATATCAGGATCCGGATTGAAAGTACCACAGACGAAGCGCAAGTTACGTCCTCCGGAAGTGCGGCACTGCCGGTCAGACCCTTCACCATGAGGATAACAACTGATGACGGTATAAACTTTACCGGCATCAATTTTTTCGGCCCCCACTTTCATTTCCAAGATCCGACCTCCCAAAGTGGCTAAGGGAACGGAATTTGGTGCCGATTCCAGATCCAACACAAAATGCATATTGCTGGAGAAACCCATCCACCAACCGCCTTGATGACGGAAAGGGTGCGGATCAAATATTCCTTCCAGAAAACCTTCGTAACGATTGCGTAAAGCACCGCCGGAATAGTCCATCAAAGAAGCTGCCGGAGCGATAGGGATATAGTTATACAGCTCGCCCACGGTAATTGCCCCGTCAGCAAAGCCACCGTCCGGACCGTCCAAGGGGGTACCTTGGGCTAAGATAGGTATATCGTAACGAAACCCATTAGTAATACCGAAGGTATTTTCAGGGGTTAAATTTAAATCCGGATTTGTTGCAGCCAGAGACAAACCGGCGTATAGAGCAGCGTCTCCGATCATATTGTTTACGAAATCACCGATAACGTCGCGGCGCTCCAGCTCCACTTCTGTATAACCGACCACAGTGTCCAGCGGTGTACACAGCTTATGGCCTTTACCGTAGGGAAATCCGCCGTTACCAAACGTATGGCATTTGAAATCATCGCCGGAGTAAAAAGTTTTCACATTTTCCCAAGCGAGGGCTTTTATACCACCGGGAACAAAATAATCGGACTCGTCTTCAGGAACCTCGTCGGTCATTTCCAACAGTTCAAACTTGAATTTTTTCACTCGACCTTCGGAAGATACATTTAAGTCCAAACGACCCAAATACGCATCTTCACCGGACTCCACAATAATGGTCTTCTCGCCACTAGGACGCTTCACCACCATGGGCTCCGGCATGGCTTCGTGAGTATCGCCGCTGAGAATAACGTCAATACCGTCTATTTCTTTTGCGATTTGCACATTATCGCCAAGCCCAAGCTCTGTCGCTAACACAATCACTTGTGCACCGGCAGCTCTGGCATCGGCAATGTCTTGTGGCAGCTCTTCAAAGCCTTTGGTAAAACGAAAGCTCAAATTAAACAAAGGATTTTGTACCGGTAACCGTGTGGTGGTAATACCAATGAAACCCACTTTGATACCATTGGCTTCACGGATTACCCAGGGCTTGAACGTACGGTTCGAAGGAGACAGATTGATTTTGCGTGCGGCTCCTTGCGCCCGCTCGTTAAAGTTATAGACGTTGTTGGCCACAGTGTCGTAGTTGGCGGGGATCACATTACAGTCAGCCGGGCCGGCACTACCTGTGCACAAAGGATTCATGGAACTTAAAGTGGTCTGGTTGTTGACCGACATTTGCACCTTACCCTTTTGCTGGTCACGGTAGCGGTTACGAGTCGTACGGTTACCGTAGGCAAAATCCCAATTGCCCATCACAAAACCATCAATGCTCAGAGCATTAAATACAGGCATGATGGCATTGCCCAAGGTAAACATACACTCCGCACCACCGTGCGTGGCATCCCCAACCATGAACAACAGACTGTTGTCCTTACCTACCTCTTCACGTATGGATTTAATACCGGTTGCCAACTTGGCAACCCCTCCACTGTTAGTTCTATTACCTGCAACGATGAAATCTTCGTCGTGCGGTAAAATATGACAATGGACATCACTGAGATGGATGAGCGTGATATCTTTACTGGGAGAGGCCAAAACCGACTGGGAACCGAATGTCAATACCATGCCCAAAAAGGAACCCGCAATCCGGGGTACACTGTGTTTCAAAAATCGACAGTTCATTGTTTACTCCTTACTTTAGTATTATTTTTACTCCTGTTTTGACTAAAGCCACCACTCCACCCGATTCAAACCAGGCAGCGATACTTTAATCACATTTACAACGTTACTGCTTTTACAACACTTAGATACGGTTACCCCCTAGGTTTACCACTGAACAGACAGTGGAACACGGTTGACGCTATCGCGCTGGGAAGCGGGGAAGTTTTGCTGTCAATTCCCTTATTACATCTAACCCCAAGGGGAGGAGAAGGGGCAGAATTGAAATTCCAGAAGGTGGTGATTTTCCACCTCAAAATCACATCCGGAGGATAATATCGGTATTAAGAATTTCCTGCAACATGCAAAAGAAGACACTGAATCGTTTGTAAAGTAAAACGACAGCCAGCTTTCAGAATAATGGCATCGGACCTTAGACACAGTACAATAAAGCAGCAATATGCCTAAGGAACATTCTCACACGATAGGGTCACAGCGAAAACACCATAGAAGGAAGGATCAGCTCCTCTCATTCAACATCAGCCAAGTGTCCTTTTTAATCAAATACAGCACGTGTTCTCTCAGGGAATGATCCGGGGGTATTAAGGGATGTTCAAAATTGAACCGGGTATCTTCCATACCGATGCGCTCCATAACAGCACGCGATTTAAAGTTGCCCACGGAAGCAAAAGAATAAACCTGGGAGATGTGAAGTTCTTCGAAAGCCACTCTAAGAGCCACCCGAGCCGCTTCCGTCGCATACCCAAACCCCCAATATTCCATATCCAAACGCCAACCGACTTCAACGCAAGGGGATACCGGTAAATTGTAGTCAGGTTCATGCAAGCCGGTAAAACCGAGAAACTGTTGATCCTCTAAACGTTCCACCGCCCAAAAACCCCAACCTTTGGTTTGGATTAACCCCATAATTTTTCTCGCCATCGCATTGGACTCGTCTACCGTTAAAGTCCTTGGATAGAACTCCATAACCACCGGATCGGCATTCATCTTTGCAAACAACGGCAGGTCGTCTTCACGCCACTGTCTAAGTTTGAGCCTTGTGGTTTGGTACTCCATGCGGTTCTATCCCTATACATTTTTCTGTGTGTGTAAACGACGCATAAACATCAATTGACCCAAGATTTCTGCGTCGGCACTGAAACCCCAGCGTTGGTAGAATGGAAACATCGAGGCCAGACAATTTAAATCAATGTGCTCTACACTGACTAACTTCGGATGAGACAGAATTGAGTTCATGAGAAAAATCCCCAACTGTTTACCACGCATGTGCGGGTGTACAATAAGGTCATATAGGGTTGCTTTATAGACAAAATCGGTTAACACCCTGGCGAACCCCACAAGATTTTCTGCCTTGTCCAACACACCCAAAATAATGTCCGTATTGGCCAGCATTTTTTCAACATCACTTCGCTTGCGGGTATTGCACCAAAACTCATGACGATAGAGCTCCATGAGTTGATCTATTTGTTTCCCGCCCAGCTGCGAAACTAAGGTGTATTCATGCATGATGACACTGGGTTCCAAAGTTATCAAAGATCCGTTTCCAAGACTTCGTCGATTTTACAATAGAAACTTGTTTCCCGCATCGGCTGTAGTCTACTCTATGACCATGAACTTAAAGGATTTGCGATACGTTATTGCCGTTGCGGAAACCAAACACTTTGGGCGTGCCGCTGCCCGTTGTTTCGTCAGCCAACCCACGTTGAGTGGACAAATAAAAAAACTGGAGCAAGAACTCGGGGTTTGTATATTTGAACGCACCAATCGCTCGGTTGAAATTACGGCTATCGGTGGGGAAATTCTACAGCACGCTCGCTTAATGCTGGAACAGGCCGACGCCATTTCTCAGCTGGCCCTGGCGCATCAAGATCCACTGGCCGGACCATTGCGCATTGGTGCCATTCCCACACTCAGCCCTTACATGATGCCGTTGATACTGATCCCACTCAGAGACAAGCATCCACAACTGAAACTGGTATTGTCGGAAGAAATGACTCACGTGTTGACACAGCGGTTACGCAATCATGAAATTGATGCTGCGTTGTTAGCTACCCTGGTTAATGAACCGGATTTAACCCAAATCGAATTATTTAAAGAACCCTTCTGGCTGGCTCATCCGAGCAAGCACGAATTCTACCATAAGGAACAAATAACCCTGGATGACCTGAAAAACACCCAATTATTATTGTTGTCCGAAGGCCATTGCCTGGCCAAACAGGCACTGGAATTGTGTCAAACGGATGTCTCGGGAGACATGGCGGACTTGCGTGCCTCCAGCCTGGAAACCCTGTTGCAACTTGTCGGCGCGGGATTTGGTTGCACTCTGGTGCCGGCCTTAGCCATGCGCGGCAGCTGGACCACCGACAGTGGCGTCATTGCCCGTAAGTTGGAACTGCCCCAGGCGTTTCGCACCATTTCACTGGCGTTTCGCAGCAGTTTCCCCAGACGCGAAGCCTTGCACGCTTTGTGTAAGATTCTACTCAGTCAGTTACCCAATACCGTGCAAGCTCTACCGCAAGACTCAAGCTGGTGATTGTTACCGATGATCGTTGTACCATTCGATAAATTCCTTTAAATCCACCAACTCTATATACCCCATTTCGTCGGGCTCCTGAGGCAAACTCCCAACCTCAACGTAACCAATGTTATTGGCACACTCTAACTCTCCCAGAGCGGTTTCCAATATCATCCACATGGCCTCTTCGGATACATCAGCGTTCACATCCTCAAAATTGGGAATACCTATGCGTAATCCCAAGTCGTCGCTCGTATGGGATATGGGCAGAAACCACATTTCGTCCGGATCGTAGTGAACACCACCAAAACGCGTATAAAAACCAAATCCAATTCCAGTTTTAAAAGCGATGAAATTCCAATGCGGTAATTTTGGAGCTCGCTCGACCAACTCGATGACGCTGGTAAATTGCTCCACATCACCCTCGGCAGTGATAATCAATTCGCTTTGTGGTCCCGACTCTGATATCTCAAAAAACAATTTGTCATTGTAACGATGCAGCTGTTCCAGTATTTCGCCCATGATGCCATCGCGATCGGTTTCGTGTCGCGATTCTATTCTGCCCAGGTTGTCCTGAAACCAGGACCAAAAAAAATTATGTTGAGCCACTGCCTTATCCACCTTAGGTAAAGATCCAACGATTCTTCAGTCAGAATGATATAAAACATTAGTAGCGCTCACGAGTAAATAATACATACTAACTAATGTGACATATTCACACTGCCTGGAATACACATTAGCGCTGATCTAAACGCAGTCATCCAGGCAGTTGGCGTCGAGGGGAATGAAACCGAAGTGGTCACTGTAATTGACCCACAAACCGGATCAGCTCAGGAAAAAACTGTTGAAAATCGTCCTCCAGAGCTTCATAACAGCGATGAAAATCATGGATACCCTGGGCCAGATCGTTTCTATAACGTATTCTTGCGGCAGTTCTTTGTAAGGCGTATTCGATCCCTCCGTGGCTACGATAAGATTGGAGCATGCCCCCATGGATAATTGCCTGTAGAGTGTGGTGCAAACGCTGCGGGACTTGGTAGGGCAAGTCCTGATCCAGCAAGGCAATCCAATGCTGTAGCTGAGCTTCAAATCCTACAGGGGAGAATTCATCCCAATGTATCGCCAAAAAATGATCATAGAAAATATCCACCAGTATCCCGGAAAAACGGTAACGAGCCTGCTGGATACGCCCACGACTGCGTAAAAAAGTGGGGTGAGAATCGGTGAATTTATCAATTTGACGATGCTGAAATATACCTTTTTGCACCAAAATGGGGCATTCCTTCACGGCTTTGCCTTTGACAAAATCGCCCATGAGATTTCCCAGCAATTCATCGCGATTGGGTTGCGCTAAAAACAAATGTGCCAAAAAATTCACAATCCCGGTTGCCTTGTAATTCCCATTTCTGTCCTGTGTTATTCTATTTTTAATCAGTGTATGGTATTCATATTAACCTGTTTCCCTGGCCCCGGCTCCGATACTCAATGGGCCCAATAAAAACCCCTTTCCCTATATAGGGTGTATTTATGGATATATCCCAAATAAACAGCGACTTAAACCTTTTAACCATATTGAATCATGCCGTCAACCAGCATGCGATTATTTCCATGACAGACAAAGATGGCGCCATTATTTATGTCAATGAACTGTTTTGCCAAGTCAGCGGTTATTCCAAAAAAGAATTATTGGGCAAAAATCATAATGTGGTCCGCTCTCAAGCCCATGACACCAGGTTCTATCAAGATTTATGGCGTACGATAACCCAAGGCAAAACTTGGGAAGGCGTGATTCAAAATCGTCGCAAAGACGGCCAACCGTACTGGGTACAATCCACCATAGTTCCCATCCTGGATAACCACAAAAAACCCATACGGTATATCTCTGTGCGCACGGACGTCACCCAACGGGAACGGATGCGAGACGCCATGGAGCGCATGGCCACTGCCGATACCAGCCATGATGCTTTTAACGCCATAGCCAAAGCCATCTGCATCGGCCTGGACTGTCGATCTTGCCTAATAGCTCAATTTGTAACCCAAGATACGCAAACGCAAATAATCGGCAGCTTCGATCAAACACCGGATGTTGCACCAGCTAACGGCACACTATCCCCCGTTTTGCCACACAGCATTGCGGCTCATCTGCTTAACAAGGAACTGAGCTTGCTTGTCAACAACGCCGCTCACATGTACCCCGATGATCCCATACTCACCCGGCAAACCAGTGCTCTAATGGCGCAGGCCATACTGGATAATAGCAACAAGGTAATCGGACTTATATGCGCCACAAGCGGGCAACCCTTTATTCACTCGGGAACAGAAAACAGTTTGCTTAAGCTGGCCGCCAAACGTACCAGCCTGGAGTTACGCCGCGCGGAGTTCGAGCACGTGATACGGGAACGGGAACAGATGCTGGCCGCCGCACAACGTCTGGCTAAACTGGGTAGTTGGATCTTGGACTATCGCAACGGGAGTTTACATTGGTCCGAGGAAGTCTACCGAATTTTTGAGTTAGACCCAAAGACCACCACACCATCCTATGAATTGTTTTTACAAATGGTACACCCCGACGACCGCGAGCTGGTGCAACAGGCTTACGACAATTCCCTGCAAGACCGGAATGACTATTCCGTTCTGCATCGCTTGTGCCTGGAGGGAAAGCGCGAAAAATGGCTGCATGAACGCGGCGAAACCAGTTTCGATTCACAAGGTCACCCCATACGCAGCATCGGTTATGTTCACGATGTCACCGAACGTAAGCTTATAGAGAAAGAGCTCAGGGACAGCGAACAACGCTTTGACATCTCCCAGACCTTTGGCAACATCGGCTCATTTGAATGGAATATAGTGACCAACCAGGTACTTTGGTCCACCCAAATGTGGTCCATCCTGGGGTTGGATCGTAGCATCCCACCCAGTTTTGATGCCTATATAGAAAGAGTACATCCTGACGACGTCGATATATTGCAAAAAGCTGTTTTACAGTGCGTGGAAACCGCGACGGATGTGGATATAACCTATCGACTGATCCACCCCGGAGGTGAATTACATTGGGTCCGTGGCCGCGCCAATATCCAACACAATGGCGAAACAAAACGTATGCTGGGTATAATCATAGATATTGATAAACAAAAGCTGGCTGAAGATGAACAATCCCGGCTGCAAACACAACTGCAGCAGGCGCAAAAAATGGAATCCATCGGCCAACTCGCTGCCGGTATTGCTCATGATTTCAATAATATGCTCTCAACTATAGTGGGTTATACGGATTTGTGCAAAGAACTATATGTGGATCCGCAAAGCAAACCCGCCCAGTATCTAAATGAAGTTTTGAAAGCGGCAGAACAGGGACGTAATCTGGTCCAACAGATGCTGACTTTTGGCCGAGCTGCACCGGGTCATCGCAAAGCCGTACTCGCCGGGCGTTTGTTGAAGGAAATCTGCAAACTGCTCCACGCAACCTTGCCATCCCGAATTGCTTTGAAACCCCAAGTAGAGCAGGAATGCCACGTGTTAAGCGATCCGGTACAATTGCACCAGGTGGTCACCAATCTGATATTGAACGCCAGAGACGCTCTGGGACCCCATGGAGACATCCGTTTGATCTTGCTACCTAAAACCTATATTGAGGGAACATGCAGTAGCTGTGCACAACCGTTCCGAGGTGATTTTGTGGAAATATGTGTAGAAGACAATGGTCACGGAATCTCAGAGGACAACCTGACACATATATTTGAACCGTTTTTTTCCACCAAACAAATGGGAAAAGGCAGCGGCATGGGCTTACCCATGGTACATGGCATTTTGCATCAGCAGGACAACCACATCATTGTGGAATCGCAACTGGGCCAAGGCACAAAATTTCGACTGTTTCTACAACCGGCTTTAGAAAACGAAACAACGATAACACCGACCAAAACCGAGAAACCGCTGCCGCAGACCGTTAGCGAGTAGTGAGTCTTTAGCTAAAGAGCCCTCAGCGCGTAAGAGCCCTCAGCGCGTAAGAGCCCTCAGCGCGTAAGAGCCCTCAGCGCATAAGAGCCCTTTGCGCACAAGCCCTATAATTCCAATTTACGGTCTATTTCCTTCGCCATGGCGTCAGCCTCCTTGAGGTGTTTACCCTTGGGATGGGAACGTTTATAACCGTTGATTTCTTGCCTTGCTTTTTTCAACCAATGCAGTTTGGAACCGGGCTTATCGGCTTTCTTGTATTTATCCCAAGCATCGGTCACGTATTTAAAATCGCCATCGTCTTTTTGCACTTTGGCGATCACTGTCCATTTGTCCACCAAAGCTTGAAATTGTACATTGCCGGGATAGGCTTTTAATATGTCCTGCAAAGAATCCAACACACCCACCGCATTCTGATCCTCATCAGAGTAAATACGCAGTAATTGCTCTTTAGGATCACTCAAAGCGACCATGCCACGAAAGCTGCTACCCCAATACAGAGCCACATCCAACAAGGATGCAGGGTCCGGTTTCTCTTCGAAACTGACCCGTACCATGTCCTTTTTCCCGTCCACAGGAGTAACCACCGGGCTGAGCCGATTGTTTCGGGCCGGTACATCAAAAGGATGCGATACAAACTCCATGCGGTTGGTATCCAGGTCTTTTTGGTAAACCAACAGCTCCAACGGCTTGTCTCCCGGCGGAATTACCGGAATCTCAGCAAAGTGTCTATAAAACACATCCCAATGTTTGAAACTTTTGACTCGAACATAGTCACCGCCCTGGGTCGCATATACGCCATAGGCTTTTATTGTGGACAGTTCCGCGGCCTTTCCTGCGCTAACAAAACCACACAACAAAATTCCACCCACAACCAACCAAAGCTGCTCTTTCATAACATTATCCTATCTTTCATAACATTATCCTAATAGACTGATATTAACTGTTATCACAGTTTAACTGCATCCCCGGGAAAGGCAACCGAAGCGCCTGCGCCTATTTTCCCAAAGACTCCCATACATGTTCCGCAAACCCGACACCCGCTTCTGCAAAATAGTTATACGCATCGTCAGCGCCCGCCTCCAACACTGAGACCACATCCTCCGGAAACACGCCCGTGGCGCTCACCCGTCCTTTGTAGCCCCGTTTACGCAATTGAATAACAGCGGCCCTGTTAGCTGCGACGTCCGGCATCGCCAGCATGATAGCTTCCACACTATCGAGGTTTATATTGCTCCACAAGTCCGAATCTTCTGCGTCAGCATATAAGACACGACGTCCTGCACTACGATGTTTCTCCACCTTACCCGGATCCGAGTCCAGGCCGATGACACGCATTTGACGTTGGTTGAGAAAATCATAAGCCCCTGTACCCACACGCCCCATCCCGACAATCATCAGATTCGAGCTGCCAATGGATATGGGCACATCATCCGGATGCCGTCGAGCCAGTTCAAATCGACAAAGCAGCGAAGCGTAGCGATCGTATAGAGTATGGGCTAAGCGATTAGCCGGAGCCGCCACCACAAAGGACAGGGCCACTACCACTGCCAACAGCACCAACCAGTCGTTCCCCAGCCAGCCGTTGTCTACCGCCACGTTGGCTGCGATCAACCCAAACTCACTAAAAGTGGTCAAACTTAAGCCTGCCAATAACGCGGTGCGCGCCCTTACCCCAAAGGACAGCAACACAAAAAAGAATAGAACCATTTTCACCGGCAGCAGTAGCAACAGTAACAGCCCGAAACCAAAAGTCTCCCAAGTAGGGATGCCGGACATACCAATCTGTAGAAAAAAGCCAATGAGGAAAATCTCTTTTAACCCCCACAAGGCGTTGGACAACTCCGATGCCCGGTCATGCCCGGCCAACAACACCCCCAAAACCACGGCCCCCAATTCTGCACTCAAACCCAGCGCGTGAAACCCGGCTCCACCTGCGACTAAAGCCAAAACCAAACCAAACAGGAGCATCAAATCGTCGTGACCACTTAAGTCCAACAACTTATGAATAAGACCACGGAGCAAGGGTAAGGCGAATATCAACAACGCCCAGGGTGAGGGCATTTGTCCACTGGCGGTACTTAAAAAAGCCACCGCCACCAGATCCTGCATAATCAAAATACCAATAGCAACACGACCGTGAAAGGCGCGCAGCTCACGCTTTTCTTCCAACACTTTGGCTGCCACAACCGTACTGGAAAAACTCAGCGCTAAGGCGATAACTACGGAAGTGGTCCAACTGCTCCCCACAGAGAAATACACCAAAACACTTACGAAAGCTGAAAAAACCACCATATGCAACAAGGTGCCCAGCAACACCTCGGACCTGGCCACGTTCTTCAAACGCAGTTTCAGGCCCACGCTGAATAACAACAGCAAAACCCCTGTCTCCGCCACGTGTTTGATCATGTCGCTGCCGGATATCCCGTATCCATTTAGAGCAAATCCGGCCACCAAATACCCTACCAATGGTGGCAGACCGATGGAGCGTGCTGTCAATCCCATGAGGAACGCAATGGCTATATATATCGTGAACACTTGCACCTTCCCAGTGTGAGTTTATAATCCAGTGGATTCATACAGTGTCACGAATTCCACAACTAAAAGTCAACCAACAGCCAGTGGCTGGGAGCACTTTATGGCGAACCGGCCATCTATTGCCGTGAGCAGTTGTTTACTGGGTCACAACGTGCGTTATGATGGCAGCAACAGACACTGCCGCATCGTCACAGATATTTTAGCCTCGCAAATGGAATTTATCCCTCAATGCCCGGAGGTGGGACTGGGGATGGGCTCCCCACGACCTACCATCGGCTTGTATCAATACAAACAAACCTTGCGGTTGCTGCGTAATCCGGACTACTACGACTTTACCGACGCAATGGACCAATATGCGCGGGTGTCGCTGCAAAAGCTCTCGAAGATAGATGGTTATATATTTAAAAAAGGCTCCCCCAGTTGCGGGCCCTGGCAAGTACCGGTGTACCAAATGGGCAAGCCGGATCCTGTAGGACAAAGCGCCGGCCGGTATGCGGCTGCTTTTAAACAAACCTACCCGTGGATACCCGTTACCACCGAAGTGAGCCTGCAAAATCGCGACATCTTGGAGAACTTCACGCTTCGCGTACAGACACTATATCGCTGGCACCAGAGCGAACCCATCGACCTGGGCACATTGAGACAATTTCACAGTGACTATACAAAGCAACTGCCTTTGAATGAGCTACACCGGACACAGCTAAACACTTTAGTTGAGCAAGCCACCGGAGAAACATTAACATCTGTCCGGGCTGTGTATTTGCAACGGCTTATGGACGCACTGGCACCGGAATAATTTCATATTTCTCTAACATTCCCACAGTTCCATGGGTATTATTTTTCGATTTTTATTCGCCCCCAACCCTTTAAGAATTTTGATCCGGCCCGATACAGGGCTTAACTGGTGTAACAGCGAGGACCGAATATGAGGTTGTTGGTCAGGTTTTTTCCGGGAAAATCGCCAAAATCCGGATTACACAGCGGCATCGCCGTAGCATTGGCGATAGCGATAACGATGGTGTTTAGTGCATCTGCTCACGCCGTGGAACACGCAGGATTCAACACGCTGGAATACGTTGACTCCGAGCTAATCATTAAACACAATCTAGCCGAAGTCAGCAGTTCGATATTCAATAAGGCTAAAAACGAGCTGAATGACACTGGGTCCGGAAGCTGTGTAGGGACCACCTACCGTTTCGATCTGCAAGGTCAATTGGTCAGCACTCACCTGAATCGTCTCAATGGTTACTGGCAAAGTCTGTATGAAAATGGCCGGCTGGTGGACTACGCCTTCGTAAATTCCGATACGGGCGAAGTGCAAAAACAAAGCGAAAAGCTTGACCCAAACAAATTCAAAAAACAATTGCAAATGATGCGCAAGGTCCTGGAACAGACCATGTCCAATAAATTGGCCATCGCCGGGAATCACAAGCGCTATTTTTACGACCCCTGCTTTAACCTGGACGGACTGTATCAAATGGAACTGGTGGAAAGTGGACCTTACGGGCCGAAATATGCAAAAGCTTATTTGATCAAAAAAGGGAAGAACCCACAAAGCCCCGAGATTTTGTATATTTACTTTGACTATAAACAACAGCAAGTGGCTGACAATTCAGCCGCTATTCCTGCCCCCTAAGAGCTGATCGCCATGCAGTAGTGCATGGCGATTATTTTATTGTCTAAGCCGATATCCGGTTTTAAACATCCACCAAACCAACAATAAACAGGCTCCCAAGAACACCAAAACCATAGCCAGACTGATTCCCACATCCACATCCGCCACTTCAAAAAAACTCCAGCGAAATCCACTGATCAAATACACCACCGGATTAAACAAACTTACCGTCTGCCAAAAAGGTGGCAACATATTGATGGAGTAAAAACTCCCACCAAGGAAAACCAAAGGTGTAATGACCAACATGGGGATTAATTGCAGTTTCTCGAAATTCGTAGCCCACAGGCCGATGATAAAACCAAACAACGCAAAAGTGATGCAAGTCAGCACCAAAAACCCCACCATCCAAACCGGGTGAGCGATTTCCAGCGGTACAAAAAAACCTGCCGTACCCAGGATAATTAACCCAATAATCATTGACTTACTTGCTGCCGCGCCTACATAGCCCAGTAAAACCTCAAAAAAGGATACTGGGGCGGATAACACCTCATAGATGCTCCCGGTAAACTTAGGGAAAAATATTCCAAAAGAGGCGTTAGCCGTACTTTGGCTCAAAAGCACCAACATTATCAATCCAGGGACAATAAATGCCCCATAGGAAACTCCTTCTATGGCCTCAATGCGGGTACCAATCGCTGAGCCGAACACTACAAAATAAAGCACAGTAGAGATAACCGGTGAAACGAAAGTCTGCAATAGGGTTTCCCAGGCTCGTAGCATCTCAAACTTGTAGATTACGCGAATGGCGTACAAATTCATGACTGCTTCACCAAATTCACAAAAATTTCCTCCAACGAAGTCTTGGTGCTGAACACGTCTTTAATGGTTAATGGAGTCTGCGCCACTGCTCGCAGCAGCGCATCGATGCCCGTATCCTGCTTGCGTGGATCATAGGTATAGACCCAGTGACAGGCATCTTTACCAGGCTCCAAATTCCACTGACTAAGTTCCACAGGCAGCTGCACCACCTCAGTCTCCAATTGCAGGATCAACTGGCGTTTACCCAGTTTGTGCATCAATGCTTCTTTTTCCTCTACCAATAAAAGCTCACCCTGGTTGATAACACCCACCCGGTCAGCAATAGCTTCGGCTTCTTCAATGTAGTGCGTAGTGAGGATGATGGTCACTCCGGACTCCCGCAGTCGCCTTACCAAAGCCCACATATCTTTGCGCAGCTCTACATCCACACCAGCGGTGGGTTCGTCCAGAAACAATATTCTAGGTTCATGCGCCAGCGCTTTCCCGATCAGAACCCGGCGCTTCATCCCACCGGACAGCTCCATTAACATATTATTTCTTTTATCCCACAACGCCAGATCTTTGAGAGTACGCTCCAAGTGCTGTGCATCGGGCTTTTTCCCAAACAAGCCTCGGCTAAAACTCAAAGAATTCCACACCGTATCAAACGCACCCAAGGTGAGTTCTTGCGGTACCAAACCGATCAGAGATCGGCTCATACGATAGTCCTTTATGATGTCGTATCCATCAACGGTGACCGAACCGGAACTGGGATTGACAATGCCGCAGATAATTGAGATCAGCGTGGTTTTCCCTGCACCGTTGGGCCCCAGCAGCGCCAGAATTTCTCCCTGGAAAATATCCAAATCAATATTTTTCAGGGCTTGATAACCGGTATCGTATGTTTTACTCAGACTGGAAATGGAAACTATGGGTTCAGATGGATTCAATGAGCGCGTGTTCCTTAGTGGATTTACAGGGTTAGAAAACGTTATATAACACACCTACCAGACAAATTCCCCAACTGTTTTGTAACAAAGTATTACAACTTTGTCTTGTTTGGGAAACATGGATCCGCCGGGAGGAATCAACCAAATTGCCACTTGTCCAACAACTTTTGCATTTGAAAACCCATTTTCTCGGATAGCGATTTTCTACTGACAAAGCTGATTTCAAATAAATCGGCGTCTTTACTTTGCTCCAGCAAATAATCGTCACTGGTTTTAAGCTCATCCACTAACTTGCGCTCCAGCGCCCGTGTACCTGGCCAACTTTCACCTGTGGAGACTTTGGCGATATCCACTTCGGGACGATTATGGACAATAAAGTCCTTGAACAATACGTGAATATCTTCGATTTCCTCTCGAAACTTGGCTTTGGCCTCGTCCGTGTTTTCTCCAAACACAGTGACCGTACGTTTAAATTCGCCGGCAGTGAATTGATCATAATCAATGTCGTGCTTTTTCAATACCCGATTGAAATTGGGAACCTGAGCAATCACACCAATGGAACCAAGAATGGCGAACGGTGCGGCGATAATCCGGTTACCCACACAGGCCATCATATAACCGCCACTGGCTGCCACTTTATCCACCGAGACGGTTAGCGGGATGTTTTTTTCGCGCAAGCGCATAAGCTGCGATGCAGCCAGCCCATAACTGTGTACCATGCCTCCACCGCTCTCCAGGCGCACAAACACCTCATCTTTTTCCTCAGCCACCGTTAGCACCGCAGTGATTTCCTCGCGTAACGATGCCACCGCCGAGGCTCGAATGTCGCCGTGAAAATTCAAGACATAGATGCGCTTATTGCGACCCCCTCCCTTGGCTTCCTTCTGTGCGTCTTTATGTTTATCTTTTTCCTGTTTTAGATATTTTTTTAAGCCATCCTTATATAGCATGTTGGATTGCATGGCCAATGCCATATTCTCGTACTTCTCGTTGATTTTTTTTACTTCGATGAATTCTTTCTGGTGCTGTTTGCGGGAGGCAATAACCACTACAAATAAGACCACCGCGATAATGGCAACCACCAAAGTGGTGGTTTTTGCAAAAAATAGTCCATATTCATAGAAAAATTCTGTCATGAGGGCGTCGTCGTCTTTGTTTTGTTAGTGGAGTGTTGGTTTTATGTTGATTTTGTTTTGGCTGTGTTTCTATTGTAGTTCGGCGAATGGAAGAATTATTGGAGAATCAATGCCGACTGATTCTATGAAATATCCCGGCCGGCGTCCAGCACTTGCCAACCAGAGTGGTTTTTATTGCTGTAAAATTGGTAACTCCACCCAAAAAGTAGTCCCTGTAGGCGAACCTGCGTTTGTATGGGTGCTAAATCCGATGTTGCCTCCATGCATTTCCACAATCGCTTTCGCGATACTCAACCCCAGACCTGAGCTGCCCACTTTACCGTCACGCCGACCTTCTCGTGCCATAGTAAATTTTTCAAACACTCTGGTTTGAAATTCTTTTTGAATTCCTGAGCCATGGTCACTAACCGACACCCGCAAAAGGTCTTCACGACGGCACAGCCCCACTCTGATGGTATCCACCGCACCACCGTATTTGGCTGCATTACTCAATATGTTGTTGAGTACCTGCTCAATTCGATGTGCGTCACAAAATACTTTGTCATCTGGCATAGGTTTTTTTAAGGTATAGCGAGCCGAAAATTGCTTCGCGAAAAGTGCATTTTTGTTCACCGCCGATTCAATAATTTGGCTCAGTCGATGCTCCTGCTTGTTAAGACGCAGGTTCCCGGTTTCGATTTTTTGAATATCCATAAAATCATCAACCAATACCAACAGGCTTTCGGTACTGCTGATAGCAACATTGATATATTTGCGCACGACATCATTGATCTGCCCGGCGTCACCGTCTAACACCAAATCCAAAGCACTTTTCACTACCGCCACGGGTGTACGAAACTCATGCCCCACATAGCTCATTAAAACCTGTTTCTGCCGCTCGGCCTGCTGTCGCCGGTCTTCTGTTCTTTTTAGGCGGTGTAATAAAAACAGGGCAATCAGCATAAATGCCAGAAAAATTGCCCCTGATTCCCAGATCAGCGCTTTACGGTGATTTTCAAACAATACCGGATTACGGAAATCCACAACTTGCCAACGCGTACCTGGAACATCCAGGCGTGAGGAAATGAGGCCCGCTTCCTCCGGAGACAGACGGTAATCCTCCCGTTCCCATTGGTTGCGCGCACCTGTCGCCACCACTTCAATGAGATCCCGTTCCAGTGGTAATACCAACATTATTTTCTGATCAGGCCCCTGAATATTATTGATAATATCGCCCAACACAGCCGCTAAAAAACTAACGAAGAAAATACCCTCAACCGTTTTTTCCCCTTCGTCCTCCATTACGAAGCGCACCATAATGTCAAAGTGATAACCTTCGGCGTTAGGATGAATATAAGGTTGGTATTGTGTCTTGGTAGAGGAAAAAGTTTTGATATCGGTCAAGCACAACTCCGATATCAAACCGTCGAAGTCTTCAAAACGGGGCACGCCCAAACTATCTGCCACTGAAAAAGCAAAGTAATCCCGAAAGTGCCTACCGAGAGCTTCGTCCAGGTATTGATGTAGTGTGTCGTTATCCGGGTGGCCGAACAAGCCACGTATGGCGTCTGCATGACTATGTGAAATAGCCTCAACCATACGCCTTTTTTCAGAGATATACAGAGCCGCTTGCTGGCGCACACCCTGAATCGCCTCCCGCCCCAACTCATAGTGTTTTTGCTCAAAAGCCATCTGGCGGACACCACCAACCCATGCCAGCATTCCGGCGATCAGTGTCATCAAAATCAGTACGAAAACCAGATAGTTCCGGAGTAAGGACGATTTGTTAAACACTTGTTTCATAAAAAGGATTTCGGATTGAGCAGGGATTTCTTTAATTCCTTTTTTTCGACAATGGTAGTGCATCTTATTGAATTATATACTTATTGAATAATTCGCCAGTCCCGTCTTCTACAAAAACCGGCTTTGCGTTGGCGCTCGCACTACGCCAAAATTCAAGTTTCAATAACTTCAGGGCATACCATGAAAACTCCCATCGTAAAGGTTTTTAGCGGTAGTGACGTGCAACGCCACCTTCCCGAGGTAGCACGATTGCGTATTACAGTATTTCGTGAGTTTCCCTATTTGTACGATGGCGACATGGAATATGAGCAAAAATACTTGAGCACTTATACCGAAAGCCCGGACAGTGTCATTGCAATCGCATTTGACGAAGACAAGGTTATAGGCGCATCCACAGCGGTGCCATTGCAACACGAACCGCAGGAAGTTCAGCAGCCCTTTCTCGACCACCAAATTGACCCGGTTCAGGTGTTTTACCTGGGAGAATCGGTGTTGCTACAGGAGTATCGCGGTCAAGGCATTGGAGTGCGATTTTTTGAACAAAGAGAAGCCCATGCGCGCCGACTGGGGGAGTTTCAATGGTATGCCTTTTGTGCGGTCCAGCGGTCCTCGAGCCATCCCAGGTGTCCGCAGAATTATGAACCCTTGGACCGCTTTTGGAACCACCGCGGTTATCACAAACACCCGGAATTGCACACCACCTTCACATGGCAGGATCTGGATGAGGACACCCAGACCCCAAAACCCATGACTTTTTGGTTAAAGCCTTGCAGCTAATTGATGTAGCTACATCTAAGGAACCTCTGATTAATTCCTGGACGAGGGATCAAGAGCAATAATTAATCAGAGGTTCCCTAACTACATCATTTCCAAATCTTCTTTAATAGCGTCGATTCCGGCCTGAGCGCATTCCTCATCCAATTTGCCGTCTGGCGCTCCACTGACACCGATTGCACCGTACATTTCTCCTCCTGCTTGAATCGGTAAGCCACCGGCACCAAACATCAAATTATCCATATGAGCCAAAGAGCTGCTGCCTTGGCGCTCCATTGCAGAGGTGGCAGCCATAAACATGGCGGAAGTATTGGCTTTTTTCATACTCACTTCCACCGTCAAAAAAGGCGCCAACACATCCCGCAACATCACTTGAGACTGACCGTTACGATCCACCACGGTAACTCCGACCTGGATGCCCTTTTTGCGGCAACTTTGGATAGCAGCACGCGCCATTTTTAGAGACGATTCCATGGTCAATCGCTTGGTTGATATAACCAAAGGGTCATCACTGGCCCACAGACTGCTACAAAATACACTGAAAAAAATTAGGACTATGGCTCTCATATTCTGCTCCGCAATAGTGTTTACGACCAATATTCTTATCTCTATTTTAAAAAAATACAAGAAACAATACTCGAACCAAGCCCCTGCCACAATGGCCGGGGGCTTGAAGGCAGGACTTGTGACAGCTCACTACGAGGCTAAACCGCTTATGTTCTCCAGGAGGGTGGCACAACGGTATCCAATCCATTTTCGTCCAAGGTCCGCACGCAATCTCCGGGAACCGCTGTTTCGCAATGTTGCGCTATGGCTGGATTATGTTCCCTCCAATCGGCCGGGTCTGTGCAAACATATTTTGCCTCAAAGCCCGGTTGCCCCAAATTAACAAACTGCGCATCAATAACACAACACATCAACCGGCTCCGTAATATCTCATCCATTAACGGCCCGGTGAGACAAAGCCAATACTTTCGGAACGAAGACACTTGATCCAGGCTTTGAATCAATTCACAAAAACTCATTACACAGCTAGGCATAAGATAGTTTCCTCCCCTTATAAAAACTACGATTGTTTAGAACACGTCAATTCCAGATCTGCTAATACATCCAACGAATCGCTTTCCCGCTTTGCATTCACTTTACTACTTACACCTTTCTCATACGCTACATACACAAATCGATCTTCCATCCCTGGCAACAAATAGTCTGCATGGACGAAACTGTTTTCCTGCACCCCAAGATTACATTCATTCTTAGCAAAAGGTTTTAAGGCCAAATAGTGACCGGGAATGTTTTCAATTGCTGAATTCAAATTATGTGCTTGAATAGAAATGACTCCATCCACAGATAAGTTGGACGACGCATCCAAGACCATATCCGGAGACTGAATCACGGTTTGCGCTTTTAAAACAATATCCCCGCCCGCACCCTCGTCCGCATTGGTTTTTATGGCCCCACCCAGCAAAAACAACAACTGCGCATCCACGAAAACATTACCACCATTGGCAAAACCTGGATTGGCATCAGCACTGATGAACCCGTCTTTGATATAGACCATCCTGGAGGCACTAATCGAAATATCGCCCGGGTTTTCTACGTAATCGTTCAGTCCCAGCAGCGCAGCGCCGTCGGTGAGATAGAAGTCTTTAGCGCTAATGATAATATTGCCCTTACTCTGCGTTGCACTTGCGTCTGGTGCGTTTGCCAGCTGATTACTGACCAGAACCTTGGTGCGCGCAATACTAAACGCATCATCCTCATCATACCCCCTTTCCTGCCAATACTTGAAAGTATCTTCACTATAGCCACGGATTTCGACGACAGGAGCTTCGATAGTAACATCGCCAACTTTGCCACCCGAGGATACTCGGTCAGACTTCACCACAGCTCCACCGCTGATTTTTATACTCTCATCAGCCGTTATCGTCAGGTCTCCAGCCTGCCCGCTAAGTGATTGTGAGGAAGTATTTATAGTGGTTGCGCTATAAGGCCTGGATAAAGAGGCGCCACTAATTTCTACATTCTTACCGTGTAAAGTAATATCACCGCCCCTGCCTTCACCAAATACGATATCGGTAGAAACTGCGCTCCCGTTTTTGACGGTCAGATTAGTCCTTGCGGTTATAGAAATATTCCCGGATTCAGAAGCTGCACCAACCATCTGACTGAGAATGTAACCGCCTTCCATATTAAAACTGTCGGCCTGTATATCGACATTCCCACCGCTACTACCCGCGACTAAAACACCGGTGGGCTGCCACGGTGTATCGCTGCCTTCGATATTCACGGTACCCGCCTTGATATCAACATTCGCTGCTTTGCCGAATGCAATCGAATGAATTAGGGCAGAATGAGCCAATGTGACTTGCTCGGCCTCTATATCTATATCTCCTGCATCGCCAATACCCGAGGAACCTGCATGAATTTCGCTATTACTGATGCTGACTTCCTGGCCCAACTTAATATCAATCCCGCCACCCTTGCCGGAAAAAAAGCTTTGGTTGTCAGCAGCGATTTCCGAATCCGTCACCGTTAAACGTCCCCCTCGAATCACCACCTTACCGCCGGTCGCGGCACTAACATCCAGCGTAGCACCTGAATCCAGTTCAATATCCCCCAATGCCGTTTCCGAGTGACTAAGCACTGTATCTAAGGATTGAATTTGAGTACCCACTTCAAGCTCCGAGGTTAGCGTGCCTACCGCAGCAATTTGCACCGCACCGCCGCTAGAGCGTATCGCCGCCGCCTGGCCATCCTCCAATGCGGTCATGGTGACATTACCGGCGACAATGGTGACATCATGGGCACCGGCATCCAACTGGGCACCGCGTAACTCCACTGCCGCCGGGGCACTGGATGTAAATCCAAAGCTTGCCGGTGCCGCCACGCTCAAATCCAACCCCGAACTGGCAGCGGCAACGTTCATTTGCACACCGTCTTCAAAGCGCAAATAATCCGCCGTGCTCACATAAAAAGAACCATTGATATCCAGCGATGCACCTTCACCAAACAACACGCCGGCGGAATTCAGCAAATAAAAATCCGCTCCCTCAATTGAACTTTGAATTCGGCCGAAAATTTCCGATGGACTACCGCCGGTAACTCTTGTAATTACGTTGCCAATACTTTCATTACCGGTATGAGAAAAATGAGCGGTGTGATTTTGTTCTACATTGAAGCTACCGAAGCTATGAAACAGATTCTGCCCGGAAATAGTGCCCAACTCTGAGCGGATATCATATGTCATCACTCCCGTATCCGGATGCTGCTCAGCCAAAATAGCACCTGCGGGTGCAGCACCGGTACTGCCATCGCGCACAACTTCGGCATAAGCAAGGTTATTCAATAACACGGGAATGGCCAGTATCGTGAAACTCTTTTTCATCGAGCACTCCATAACAAATTCTTACCCTTTGCGACAGGGACGCGTGTGATGTTATGTCAGAAAGATTCGAAAGGGTAATACTTATTTAATCGTTCACAGCGAGTTTACCAGCATAGACAAGCACTAAGAAAGTTATTTAAACAAGCAGGCTCAAATGTCATTGGGTAAAGCGAAGAAAAGAAACAAAACGTCGATAGTTTTTACACTACTGCAGGATAATGGATAACATTTAACCAAGTAGCAAATAATCCCCTCGTTGCGTATACAGTTATGCCTGCCTCGCAACCCATCACGCAAGGGTTAAATACCAAGATGTCGACGGCAAAACGGAAAGGAAAATCCCGAAGCACGATGATACACGTGCTTCGGGTTGAAGCCGGGCGTGATTATTGCGGAGCTTGCTCCATGGAAGCGGCTGCGGGGTCTTGCGAGTCACCGCCCATTGACGGCTGCGCCCCACCCATGGGCGGCCCAAAGGGTAAAGGCAATTCGGTGCCATTAAGCGTTAACCTGGAATCTTTAAACTCGGCATGGGCCGTATAGTTATTACCTTGCTCTTTCACGTATCCGGCCTGGATAAACTGGGGCACTTGCTGCCCCAGCGGCGTCATCGCGAGCAAAAACTTGGGAATATTGACCTTAACGTCAGCAGAAGTCCGGCTGAGCAGATCAACAGGCATATTCATAGTTTGCATGCTCATATCCGCATCCAAAGCTTTGAAGTCCACATTAATGTCAATATTACCATCACCTTGCTCAGTCCCGACCTTTACCGCCTGGCCCAGATTGATGTTGCGTTTCAGGAGTTGGTCAGCCACTCCCATGAGTTGACCCATCATAAGTGCAATATCCGGTTGCGCGCCTTGTTTGGATTGCTCTTCCAGTACTTTTCCATAGTCCACAAATGCTTTAACGTCCAAATTACGCATGGAAAATTTTGCATCCAGGTTATTAATGGGCAAGGGTGCGCCACTGGAGGAAGATATTTTCTCTATGCTGGTGCTGAACTCATAATCAAAGGTTTCTTTATTGTTATCCGTCACCTTGTAGGTCATCTTGTTATTCGTCAATGTCACCGGGACCATGGCATTACCGATGTCGATAACAGCAATTTTCACACTGCCGTCGCCGGAGTACAGATTGGCGGCAAACTGCTGCAAATTGAAATCGCTGCTGATGTTCTCCAATTTGAATTGGGTTTCATCCCCTCGAGCGGAGCTCTCTTTTACCATCAGCAATGGCATACTGACCAAACCGGAAATTTGTTTGCCGTCTGATGAAACATCCATATCTCCGTTCATACCGGAGAACGACACTGACGTCATTTGTTTGACTGTATTGCCTAAGGGATCGGTCACTTCACGTTCATCCTGGAAATCGGCCTTAGGAACATTCAAATACATTTTCACGCTGCTGGCATATCCCACTACGGTATCGATGCTGGGCTCTTGGCCTCCGAAAAACTTGTCCACAGTGTTTTTGGCATTTTCGTCTTCGATAAGTAATTTTGTACGCACATGAGCAACACCGGTCGCAGTACTGCCATTGTTCAACGTGAACACCGGCATGGTGTTCACCTGGTGCTGTAGAGTGAACTCTACGGGAGTGGTTGGATCATTGAGTTTTATTTTGGTTGTAGCTTCTCCTCCAAACAAACCTTTTTTGTAGCTGCTGTCCATAACCGACAGCAAAGGGTGTTTGTCTATTGCTTCATGGGCAGCATTGAGTTGTCCTTCTGCCATTTGACCCGCCACTAATACTTGCCCGGCCACCAACACCAAAATGGCAGCTCCTGAGCCAATTACTATTTTTTTCATTTCTATCTCCGGTTTTAAAGTGTGTTGACTGCTACGCCATGCGCGGTGCTATATCCGTGATAAACCGGCAAGAAAATCCAACAGCATAAGAAAAATAGTTTGCTGTTTATGCCAGGGCCTGGCGCGGCTCAAATAGTATCGTAAGTACCGAGCAAATTGATGTGAAATATTGCCATTAAGAATAGCAACAAAATCTTAGTTTAAAAGCAAAAGCTCAAAATCTGTGCAAATAATACGCCACCTTAACAAAAAGGAAGAACAAGGACCTACTCTCATAGGCCGGGCTATACTGGAAACATGAACTACATCGACACAGTAAAACAGCTGGGTTATCCGGCCGACACCATTAAAGGCTACGCTGTAAACGAGATTCCCGACCATATTCCGCACGCACTGGCAACATACTATCATCAAGTTGGGAAAATGGCGTTCAATATGGCTCACAATGAACTATACCCGCCCAAAGCACTGACACAACAGGATCAACGCTGGGTATTCATGCATGAGAACCAGAGTGTTGCCTATTGGGCGTTTGATTGCAACTCAACCGAACCCGATCCACTGGTTCTCCAATACCTGTCTTGTGAAAACGGTTACGAGTGGCACCCGGAGACACAGCTGCAGGAATTTCTAACACGCATGATGTATTTTCAAACCAGCATGGGTGGGTTTCCCTATTGCGGCACCTCAGACAATCATTCCCTACTGCTACAACTTCAACAACAGTGGAACGTGACACCATACAATTTCGACGGGATGAGTTTTATTGTGCAAAAAGGCATTGTGGTATTGGCTTTTGACGCCAAGGAACTGGATATTTTCGTTTCTGCTTATTATGAAAGCAAACTGGAAGAATTCGAAAATACTTTCCAGCTGCAGCTGGAACACCTCTAGGGTAAACCATATGATAGTATAGTAACTCAGCGGCCTTTAAGTCCGGTAAAAATTCACAGTTTCTAATACAACAGCCCCCCAAGCAGTACACTTGCCGAAATAAAAAAGCGTGCGACAGACATTACTCCCCCCCGACTGAATTGTTTATTAATAAGTCGGTAATTTGGGTGCAGACATCTACCCGACATTACCTCGCGTAGAAACAAGTACCAAATCACCGCGGTTATTCAAATATTCAAAAAATGTATCTGTTTGTTTTTGTTATATTTTAATCAAGCTTATCAACCCGACTCTATGCCACATAAGTACTATTGATTGGCAGATTTTGCTCATCCAGCGATACTCTTATATGATAGCAATCCACTAATATGGGAGTCTGTGAATGCACCCGCAAACCAAGCAAATACCGGCCAATGTTGGCCCGGCAGCCTTGCGGACCTTCTTTAACATACTGGAGCAATGGCAATTGTCCCCGGCCGAAGGCCAATCCTTACTGGGGGTACCCGAGAGCACTTATTTCCGTTGGAAGAAACAACCCAATAGTGCCAACGTTGATTCCGACAAACTGGAGAGAATGTCTTATATTTTCGGTATCTATAAAGCCCTACGCTTGCTCTATAGCGACGAAGGCATAGCCGACGGCTGGCTATGCCGCAACAATGAGAACCCATTATTCAACGGACAAAAACCACTGCAACGACTGCTCAGCGGACAAGTGGCCGACCTCTATGTGATTCGCCAACACCTGGATGCCAGACGGGGTATGGTTTGACCCCACGGATTAGCGAAACCTTCTGGCCCAAAGCATTTCGAATCATTAGCAGCCGATTCCCACCCATTGGTATATTCGACAAAGTCGCCAAGCCTGAAGATCTTGAGGCTATTTTCTACGTGGAATCCCTCACTAACCCCCGGCTTCGTGATCAAATGGGCGCCATAACATTGGTAAAACCCGAAGACCGATTATCGGGCCAGGGCACCACACCCATCATGGCGGCTTTCACTCACCTCAACCCCAGCGGTAGCCGTTTCTCCAACGGCGAGTACGGTGTCTACTACGCCGCCAACCAACGGCAAACCGCAATTGCCGAAACGGTTTTTCATGTGGCACGATGGGCCAAAGAGTCCAACGACCCGCCCACCTCATTTGTTATGCGTGTCTATATCGGTCGGCTCAATAAAAAGCCCTATCATGATTTAAGAGACCAAGAGACACTGCACCCCGAGTACTTCAACCCCGACCCCAGTCAGTACGGCCCGCCACAACAACTCGCCGCAACCTTGCGCCAAGCCGGTAGCTGGGGCCTGTTATACCATAGCGTGCGCGACGCAAGCGGAGAATGCGTCGCCGCTTTTCGCCCGCCTGCCCTCGGCAACGTCCACCAAGGACCTCACCTGGCGTTTCATTGGGACGGGAAAAATATTGTCGATGTTTTGGAGCTGCGTTCTTTGGGGCTACCCGCGTAATCCGAACCCGCCAATTTGTACGTTTTTTGTTCGCATAATGCGTTCCAGGATATTGTCTAATCGTTTTGCAGTTGTGTTCGTGATAATTTAACGTACACTATAAATAAGTTTACGAAATCTATGTGTCGTGGTAACAGTAGCATTCGTCAACCTTTGGCCGCATTAAGGAGAATAGAGCCGGCTCATCACCGGCGAGGCAAATGAATATGCGTAACAAAACAGACAGTAAAGCAGAAAGCAACGTTTCGCCGCTCGACAAAGAGGCCGTCTTAATGCGGTCTTTAGATGACCAAAAAAACATCGCCGCCAGACAAGCCCGAGGCAACCTAAGTTTATCGAGGGGCTGGTATAAAACCCAAAACGAAATTGACAGCGAAAGAGAGCATATACTCTCAATAAAATCTTTACTGTTTAAGTGAAACGCTGTTTAAGTGAAACGCTGTTTAAGTGAAACGCTGTTTAAGTGAAGCGCTGTTTAAGTGAAGCGCTGTTTAAGCGAAGCCCAGCAAAGGCAGCTGAACAAAAAACAAGTCGACAATAAAAATAACACACCTGTTTCCGGATCACGTAATGAACGACAACCATAGAGGCTCCACTGGAGACACCTCAAACCATACCACGCACACCCCCATCAACACCGAAGACTTACTGACAAGGCGCGCTGTAGATCCGGCTATTAGAGAGATCGGCAAACTGTATAAGGAAGCCGAAGACAAAATCAAAGAAATCGAACACATTGGCGAAGGCCTGGTAGTACCTGCAATTAACGAACTCCGATACGCCGGTCATCACGTATTAAAATCGCTCAACACCCGAGACACCCACCAATCCACCGACGAATTGGGTAAAGCCAAAAAACACTGCAAACGCGCCATCTACGACGCCTCCGAAGCCGGCCTCTTATACCTGTTTCGTGTCTACAAAAACTTCCGCGAAGACTACCGCCGCTTGAACTTGCAACCGCACTTTAGCAACTACGAAGAAAAAGTGGCTACCGTAAAAAAGGCCTACCAATTGCTGGAACAACGTCACGCCGAAGAAAACAAAGACGAGCTATACCAAAAATTTTACGAAACCTACCGCTCCTTAAAAGAAACCATAGAAACCTTCGAAAACAGCCGTGACGACTTAAACCGCGTCATTGTGAACGAACGCTGGAAGTTCGTAACTATCGCCGTATCCGTTATCAGCGTTTCCATCGCCGTACTCGCACTATTTGGCTTTGGAAAACCCAACAAATACACCGCCTACGAACAATGCGTCGCGTTGACCCAAAGCAATCAACCCAACCTCACTCACAACAAAGTCTTGGAAAAATGTAATTCGTTGTTACCGAAGTTGCCTTAAGGTACGCGAATATTTGAGAAGGAGTTGTTAAATACCAATCACGTATGCAAACCGATTTAAACAGGTGAATTGTCAGCCCTAAATTAATGCAAGTAGTTTTTCCAAGAAACTCTTAGCAGTATGCCCCCAAAGAGCCGGATCTACATCGAATCCGTATTTCTCTTCGAACACACTTTCAACATTATCACCAGCCATAAAAGCCTGTATTTCTTGCCTCACTTGATTACGCTGCTCCTCTGTGTGACTGGAATTAAATCCTTTTACTATTTCCTCTATACTGTCTCCACCAAGATCAAAGTCTTGATTGAAGTAGCTGAAAATCAGGTTATCCAGGTTCTGGTAGCTATTCATCACTTTCTCTGTTAAGGAATAGGGAGGAGATATATCTTCGTCCGAAACACTTTCGAATTAAGGCAGGAAAATTTATAAACAGAAAATATTGATGGCCGCTCTCGCACATCCTTGTGCTTCGCGGCACCTGTACATCCATGTGCAATGGCCGCTCTCGCACATCCTTGTGCTCGCGGCATAAGTACATCTCGGCAACCGCTCCTGGTGCAAATAAATTCGAACCGAACAACTGAGCAAAAAGCTTAGTATCGTTTGAAGGATAAAATTCTAGAAAGGGTTTGGTGGCCGCTCTCGCACATCCTTGTGCTTCGCGGCACCTGTACATCCTTGTACAATGGCCGCTCTCGCACATCCTTGTGCTTCGCGGCACCTGTACATCCTTGTACAATGGCCGCTCTCGCACATCCTTGTGCTTCGCGGCACCTGTATGTCGTATTCAATGGGCCCGGTAGGACTTGAACCTACGACCAAGGGATTATGAGTCCCCTGCTCTAACCAACTGAGCTACAGGCCCGGAACCGCGCATTTTATCAGGTTTCGCGGGTAATTCCAGCGAAATCGTTTATGAATGAAGAATTTCGATAGCAGGAATGCCACAAAAAAACCCGCCGATTGGCGGGTTTGGTAGTTTGTTTTATCAACCTGGGCTTTAGCTATTATTGCCCATATCATCGGTGTCGATGAAGCTGCGCAGGGGATCGGAGCGGCTGGGGTGGCGCAGTTTGCGCAGAGCCTTGGCTTCGATCTGACGAATACGCTCACGGGTGACGTCGAATTGTTTGCCCACTTCTTCCAGAGTGTGGTCGGTGTTCATGTCGATACCGAAACGCATGCGCAATACCTTGGCTTCGCGTGCCGTGAGACTGTCCAGTACCTCCAGGGTGGCTTCGCGCAGGCCTTCGAAGGTGGCGGAGTTCACCGGCGAGAGCAGGTTCTGGTCTTCGATAAAATCGCCCAGGCGTGAGTCTTCATCATCACCGATGGGGGTTTCCATGGAAATGGGCTCTTTGGCGATTTTCAGCACTTTACGCACTTTGTCTTCGGGCATGTCCATGCGTGCAGCCAACTCTTCCGGGGTGGCTTCGCGCCCCATTTCCTGGAGCATTTGCCGGGAAATGCGATTGAGCTTATTAATGGTCTCAATCATATGCACGGGAATACGGATGGTACGGGCCTGGTCGGCGATGGACCGGGTGATGGCCTGACGTATCCACCAAGTGGCATAGGTAGAGAACTTGTAACCGCGGCGGTATTCGAATTTGTCGACGGCTTTCATTAAGCCGATGTTGCCTTCCTGGATCAGATCCAGGAATTGCAGGCCGCGATTGGTGTATTTTTTGGCGATGGAAATCACCAAACGCAGGTTGGCTTCCACCATTTCCTTTTTGGCGCGGCGGGCTTTGGCCTCACCGATAGACATGCGGCGGTTGATGTCTTTGATTTCACCAATGGTGATTCCGCTTTCGTCTTCCAGTATCAATAATTTTTTCTGCGCCCGCAGGATTTCGTCTTTGTGCTGTTCCAAATTGGCAGAATAGCTTTTGCCTTCACCGATTTGGTTTTGCAGCCATTGCAGGTCGGTTTCATTGTCCGGGAAGGAGGTAATAAAGTCTTTGCGGGGCATACTGGCTTTTTTCACGCACAGTTCCATAATGACTTTTTCCTGCACCCGCACGCGATTAACGATGTCGCGCATATTGCCCACCAGGCGATCGGTCAGCTTGGGTACCAGTTTGAACTGCTCAAATACTTCACGCAGCTCGGCATAGGTCTTTTCCGCTTTTTTATCGCGACCGGAGTCAGCCAATTGTTTGGCATATTTGGCGTAGAGCTTGCGAACCTGGCCGATGCGCTTGGCGCACTCTTCCGGGTCCGGTCCCACATCCACTGGTGATGCGGTATCGTCATCATCGTCATCGTCATCGTCGTCACTGTCATCAGCAACGTCCGCAGTAACGTCTACGACTACCGGAGGCGGTATCATATCGTCTTCCAGGTCTCGAAATCCGGCGATTACGTCGGCCAGACGCAGTTCTTCCTGATCGATTTTGTCAAACGCATGCATCAGGGAGATCAAACTGCCGGGATAGCGACCCAAGGCGTTAAACACCTGGTTAACACCGTCTTCGATACGTTTTGCAATTTCGATTTCACCCTCACGGGTCAGCAGCTCTACAGTCCCCATTTCTCGCATGTACATGCGCACGGGGTCGGTGGTGCGACCAAATTCGCTGTCGACATTAGCCAGAGCGGCAGCAGCCTCTTCGGCCACGTCTTCATCGGCAGTAACACTGCTTTCTGACAGTACGATACTGTCAGCATCCGGGGCTATTTCGTGTACAGCAATGCCCATATCATTGATCATGCTAATGATATCTTCGATTTGTGATGGGTCCACAATATCGTTGGGCAAGTGATCGTTAACCTCACGATAAGTAAGGTAACCTTGTTCTTTTCCCTTTGCGATCAATAGCTTAAGCTGTGACTGCTGCTCTACATTCATACTCATAGGTGTCTATATATCTCAATCGCATAAAAAAATAGCCGCAAAGTATACAACAAACCGCACTCATTGACCTAACATTAATGTTCGACTCTAAATCGTGCAAAACATTCAATGGTCAGTGTTTTTCGGTCAATGCTTTTTTTAATTCTTGCTTGTCCGCTTCACTTACTTGCTCGAAACGGGACTTTTCCAGAATCTCATCCAGCCGTTGGTCTTCACGCCATTTAATTAATTTATTAAACGTATCGGCAAATTCTCTCTCTACCTCGTTTTCGGACAATTGCAGCGGAATATTAATTAACTTCGCCAAATGTCCGCCTTCTGTGGTGCCACGCCAGTGTTCCAGCAAGGCTCCACAGCTTAATTCAGGATTGTTTTGGGCCAACTCTGCGATACGACACAGCAGGTCAACACCCCGTGTGTGTAACCCATTGATTTGTGTAAGATCTACCGAGTGTGCCAATTGCGGTTTCTCCAGCAACAGCCGAATGGCATGCCTTACAGGTGACAATCCCCCATTTTTGGTTTTTGCCGGTACCACCGGTTGTTTTTTATATTGTGTTGGAAAAATAAGTGTAGACAATTTTTCGCTGTCCATGTGAATAATTTCCGCTAACTTTGCCAACATCATTTGCAGAAATACACCGGGCTGGATTTTTGTCAGCAACGGCTTGGCTCTCTCCACTATCATGGAACGGCCGTCCAGGGTGCTCAAGTTAACACCCTTGGCCATGGTATTAAAGAAGAAGCTTGAGAATGGTACGGCTTGGTCCATTCGATGTTGGAACTGTTCTGTACCTTCCTTTCGTACCAGCGAGTCCGGATCTTCTCCTTCAGGTAAAAACAAAAACTTAATTTGTCTGCCTTCCCTGATTATAGGCAAAGATTGCGTTAATGCACGCCAAGCGGCTTTTTTGCCGGCGCGATCGCCATCAAAACAGAATACCACTTCCGGTACAATACGGAATATACGCTCCAAATGTTCTTGCGAAGTGGCAGTACCCAAGGTCGCGACGGCGTTTCGTATACCAAATTGTGCTAAGGACACTACGTCCATATACCCTTCCACTACTATAATTTGAGTTAAGTCGCGCACTGCCTTACGCGATTCATACAATCCGTATAGTTCGCGATTTTTGTGAAATACACTGGTTTCCGGCGAATTGAGGTATTTGGGGGTCTCGTCTCCCATGACACGTCCACCAAAAGCAATGGTACGCCCACGTTGGTCGCGGATAGGAAACATAATGCGATGGCGAAAGCGGTCATAATAAGAGCCACTGTCTTTGGCGATCAGCAATCCGGCTTTCTCCAAATGCTCCGGTAAGGTTCCCTTTTGAGCAAAAGCATTAAGCAGGTTGTCCCAGCCCGGCGGAGCGAAGCCAATTCCGTATTCCTGGGCAATAACACCGGAAAGGCCTCTACGTTTTAAATAATCCACCGCTGTGGCCGCATGTTCCGAATGCTTTAACTGATACTTAAAATAAGTCTCTGTTTTACCCAGAATTTTATAAATATGGACATCAGGCTTGCGAGTATCGGGTAAAGATTCTGTGGGTACGGTCATCCCGACCCGCGAGGCCAAGTCTTCGACGGCATCCACAAACCCCATGTGATCGTATTCCATCAAAAAACCGATAGCGGACCCATTGGCGCCACAGCCGAAACAATAATAGAACTGCTTGTCCGGGCTGACGGTAAAAGAAGGGGTTTTTTCATTGTGGAACGGGCAACAAGCTGTGTATTCGCGACCGGCTTTTTTCAAAGCCACACGGCTATTAATGACCTCAACGATATCGGTACGAATAAGCAGGTTGTCTATGAACTGTTGTGGAATCTTACCGGCCATAAGCACTAATGGTATGCTTTCGGCGCTTCACTGTCAGCATTTATTGAGACTGCATGCGCATCCACGCCGGTAACAAGATAACTTGAGCCGTTAATACAGCGATTACTGATATAGCGGAGTGGTAACTTAAAACAATGACGGAAAAATGGCGACTGCTTGATGGCTTATGCGCCGGAAAGAAGTGACTTCACCTTCTGACTCACCATGCCCATGTCGGCACGGCCCTGTACTTTGGGGCGCAGTTCATTCATAACTTTACCCATGTCCTGCATGGATGCGGCACCGGTTGCAGCGATGATCTCTTTGATCACGGCCTCCAGCTCGTTTTCGTCCATCGCCGCGGGTAAATACCCTTGCAGCACATCCACTTCGTACTTTTCCTGATCCGCCAGATCCTGGCGATTAGCCGCTTCATATTGACTGATGGAATCGCGACGCTGCTTGATCATTTTGTCCAGCACAGCCAGCACATCGGTGTCAGTGAGTTCTTTGCGCTCATCCACTTCCACCTGTTTGAGGGCAGCCAAAGCGAGACGCAACACGCCCAGGCGCTGCTTCTCTTTCGCCTTCATGGCGGCCTTCATATCGTCCGTAAGCTGTTGTTTTAGTGTGGACACGGGCTGGGACCTTTTGCGCTGACTCGTTACGCTTTATACCTAACGCCATCCAACCGAAGCGTCAGGCCTAAGGGAATTAGTACAGACGTCTACGGCGTGCGATTTCGCGCGAAACTTTTTTCATGTGGCGCTTTACCGCAGCAGCCAGTTTTCGCTGACGCACTTGAGTGGGTTTTTCATAAAACTCACGACGACGCACTTCTGTTAAAATACCTGCTTTCTCACAAGAGCGTTTGAAACGGCGCAGAGCCAGATCGAACGGCTCGTTTTCTTTAACTTTAACGTTAGGCATTCAATATCCTCTAAATTAATAAGCGAATACTCAAGCTGCCGTTCAGACTGTTTCTGAAGCCGGCACCCGCTCAGGGTAAACCCTGGTACCCGTTTCCTGGTAAAATGCGGACTCGCTTGGCAGCGCCCAGGCCTCGGAAAGGCATCCAGACCCAGGGAGCGCAATATTCTAGTAGTAAGTGAAGCAGAATGCAAAAATACAACCAAAAAAAATCCTAATTTTCTTAAAAAATTGTTCTTGGACGGGTCGAGATGAGAGTTTTGGGCATAGAAACCTCCTGTGACGAAACAGGAGTGGCAATATACGATACGGAATGTGGTCTTTTGGGCCATGCCCTGCATAGCCAGATTTCACTACATGCAGCCTATGGGGGCGTGGTGCCGGAGTTGGCATCCAGGGACCATGTGCGCAAAACCATTCCTTTAATCGATGACGTGTTGCAACAATCCGGCTTGCGAAAAACTCAAATTGATGCGGTTGCCTATACGGCGGGCCCGGGCTTGATTGGTGCCTTATTGGTGGGCTGCGCCGTGGGCCGCAGCCTGGCTTGGGCCTGGGACATACCTTCTATTGCGGTGCACCATATGGAAGGACATTTGTTGTCCCCCATGCTGGAAGATGAACCACCACCTTTTCCCTTTGTCGCCTTGCTGGTGTCGGGCGGTCACACCCTGCTGGTTAAAGTGCAAGGTGTGGGACACTACGAGGTTCTGGGTGAGAGCCTGGACGATGCCGCCGGAGAGGCTTTCGATAAGACGGCTAAATTGTTGGGTCTGCCTTACCCGGGAGGGCCTGCATTGGCAAAACTGGCACAACAAGGAGATCCGCAACGATTTCGTTTTCCCCGCCCCATGACCAATCGCCCGGGACTGGATTTTAGTTTCAGTGGTTTAAAAACCTTTGCACTTAACACCATCCATACCCACCCCTCGGACGATCAAACCAAAGCGGATATAGCCTGCGCCTTTGAATTAGCCATCATAGACACGCTCGCTATTAAATGTCGCCGCGCCTTAGAACATACCGGCTTAAAACGGCTGGTGGTTGCCGGCGGTGTCAGCGCCAATACACAACTACGCGAGAAATTGGCACAACTGCTTCATAGCATCCAGGGTGAAGTTTATTATCCACGCCCCCTGTTTTGCACCGACAATGGTGCCATGATTGCTTATGCGGGCGCCCTACGACTAAGTGCGGGAGAACAGCAACAAGGGGGATTTAATGCCAAGGCTCGTTGGCCCATCGAATCCTTAAGTCCGCTGCCCTGGCAGTCATAGGTTGAATGTATGTCTAAAACAAAGCCATGTAAAACAAGCCTGCCATGACAGCAGTATGAAACATACGACCATCAAAAAGGGGGCTTTGCGCCCCCTTTCTGTGTTTTGCGGTACTGCTGCTGCTTATTTTGCCATTTCTTTAACTGCTTTCAAGGGCAAAATTTTAACTACATTTCGAGCCGGTTTGGCTTTAAACACCGTTTCTTCGCCGGTAAACGGATTGATACCTTTACGGGCTTTGGTTGCGGGTTTACGCACAACTTTCAACTTCAACAGACCCGGCATAGTGAATACACCTGCTCCGTTTCGTTTGATATGTGCTTCAATGGTCTCCGCCAGACTGGCGAGTACGCTACCGACTTGCTTTTTGGTCAAATCGGTTTGTTCAGACAACGAGGCAATAAGCTGAGACTTGGTGAAGGGGTCTTTTACCGTCTTCAATTTCTTAGCTGGTGCTGCCGCTGCTGCTGCCTTTTTCTTCGCAGCTTTCTTTTTTGCCGCCATTTTACTTTCTCCCTTGCTAGTTAATAATTAAACGTGCATTTATAAAATAGCCGAATTTTACATTAAGTAAAACTTTTTTATATCTATTTTTGCAGTATTTTCCCCACTTTTGATTATTCAGTCATCAAAACAGGGAAAATAGGCCTACTATGGCAGAATATTTACACCCGCAGCCGTGAAAACCCTATAATATCCTTACCGATCCACGTATCCTCGACGCAAAATTGATACATTCAAAAAGGCCTCGCAAGCAGCACACCGGCGCCACAGGGTTTATAATTAAGTGGAATAGCTTATTCATTGCCCCGCAACCATAAGAACCTACAGGCCGATGCCGCGCAAGGAATCAGTAAGCGTAATTTGAGACCCTATAAAGAGCCAAAATGCCGGAAATTACCAAACGAAAAATAGTAGCCCAATCCCGAATTTTTACCATTGAGCAGTTGGATCTGCGGTTTTCCAATGGCGTGCAAGTCCAATATGAACGACTGTGTCCACGGGGACAGGGGGCTGTACTGATAGTCCCTCTATTGGATGACGACACGGTTTTGTTGATACGTGAATACGCTGCCGGTGTAGAGCGCTATGAGCTGGCCTTACCCAAAGGTAAGATAGATGCCAATGAAACCGTAGAGGAAGCCGCCAATCGGGAACTGGCAGAAGAAGTGGGATATGCTGCCCATTCACTGCAGCGGTTAAAGTCTCTTTCTGCATCACCCGGATACCTGGCCAATAATACCCATGTTGTGCTGGCCACGCAGTTGTACGAAAAAAGGCTGCCGGGAGATGAACCCGAACCTATAGAAGTCGTACCGTGGAAACTCAGCGAACTGGAACAATTGCTGCGACACCCTGAGTGCACCGAGGCCAGAACTATTGCCGCCCTGTTTATGGTAAAATACCATCAACCGGCCTGAAGCATCTCAGCAAAACGCCCGTGGGTGAAAAAGTTTAAACAACGGAATACAACTATGAAATTAAATCCCGAACCCTGGCTGGAACCGGTTATCCGCATCGCTCAGGCTGCCGGTCGCGAAATATTACACGTCTACAACTCGGGATTTGACGTCACTCGGAAACATGACAACACACCTTTGACTCAAGCCGATTTGGCAGCGCACCACTGTATCGAAGACGGCTTGGAGCAACTCACTCAAGATTTTCCGATTTTGTCAGAAGAGTCCACCCACATTGCTTTTCATGAACGCAGTCAGTGGGAAACCTATTGGTTAGTGGATCCTTTGGATGGCACCCGTGAGTTCATCAAACGTAATGGAGAATTCACCGTAAACATTGCCTTGATACATAAACAAAAATCCATACTGGGGGTGGTATACACCCCGGTCACCGGAGTTTGCTACTTTGCCTGCAAAGGTGAGGGGGCGTATAAACAGGAGCCGGGTAAAACAACCTTGGCCATACACAGTCGCAAGAAACCGGGTAAAAAAGTCATCGTAGCCGGTAGCCGCTCGCATCGGGGCGACTCTTTAATTGAATTTTTACAAAAAATAGGCCCGTATGACATTATCAGCATGGGCAGTTCACTAAAGTCCTGTCTGGTCGCCGAAGGTAAGGCGGACATTTACCCTCGTTTGGGCCCCACATCCGAATGGGATACTGCGGCGGCCCAATGTGTCGTTGAAGAGGCCGGCGGGGTTATTATGGACTTACAGATGCAACCTCTGCGCTACAATACCAAACGTTCCTTGCTAAATCCGTTTTTTCTAGTGTGCGGAGACAAGCAATACGATTGGGGACAGTACTTCTGACCAATCACCCTATTGGGGCATTCCCGTACCCAGATTGTAACCGACTTCAAAATCCCAACGGTCTACTACGTCACTCAGGACACTGATTTCCGCTGCTCCCGGATATACCGGATACGCTCCACAGGACTCTCCGATTTCACATATTGCCCCATCATTATCCAGATCTGAACCGGAACGTAAGATATATCTGCCCTCTTTAACATTGCCGATGCGGTAGTGATAAACGCCGCCATCGGAGACGACAGAGGTGACGAACCCTACCATGCGTTGGTCCTCTGCACGGAGTAATTTCACATGCTGTACCCCGGCATTGTGACTGTTGTCGGGTTGCGCCACTTCCATGCTGACGGGAATATCCGCAAATCCAAAATCGGAGCTGACCCTCACGTTTGCCGTGTATATACCCGGCGCCAAACGGCTACGATCCACTAGAACTTGATACTCGCCCAAACCGTCGCCGTCCACTGCCACTGCATATAGTTGCAACCAGCCGCCGGAGTCCTGGCTTATGTTCACTCCTGTCACAATGCCACCACCCCAATTGGACAGGATAAGCCTCAAGCGCGATGCCGCCAGGCCAAAATTCAACTGCCCAGGCGCCACTTGTAACAGCGGGTCTCCCTGTGATGGGGCATTACCCGCGGCCAGCGCCTGCGCTGTGGTTAGGGCCTTGTAGGCATCCACCAAACCATAGCCATAACGCTCGTCCCAACCCGTGATGCCCAGATCTTGTGTCAAGAGACCGCCTCTGAGCAAGTTATCGAATTCATCCGGGCTTAAATTGGGATACACGGATTTCATCAAGGCTGCCACGCCGGATACATGAGGTGTGGCAATCGAAGTGCCTGTCATAAAGCTGTACCCGTACCGTAAAACCCCGGTGCTGTCATCCCCCGCCGTACTGAGAACATAGTCCGGGTTATTATCACCGTTAATATCGGTCCAGGTACTGCCACCACCGGGCGCCGCCACATCTATGGTACTGCCATAATTGGAATAGGCTGCGTATTGGCGACTTATATCCACAGCGCTCACTGAAACCACGCCGGTATAAGCTGCCGGAAGAAAGGGGGTAGCGGAACCGTCATTACCCGCGGCCGCGATAAGGATGACACCGGCATTACGTGCCGCAGCATAGGCGCTGGGAGGCTCCAGGGTTTCAACAGCACCTTTGAGACGACCCAGGCTCAAGTTAATGACATCTGCCCTTTGTGTTGGCACGATTCCCGTGTCATTGGGTAAACCGGCTGCATACAATACACCCTGCATTACATCAAATTCGCTGCCGCCCGCAACACCCAGTACTCTCAAAGGCATCACTTTACTGTTCCAGGAAACACCCGCCACACCCTGACTATTGTTTGTGTTGGCAGCAACGATTCCGGCCACATAGGTTCCGTGAAACCCGCCGCTGCTGTTGGGATCGGTGGGATCGCTGTCGGGCCCATCCAAATCAGCGGCACTAACCGGGTCGCTTACAAAATCATAGCCTGACACAAACTGGCCTTGCTGTCCGTCCTGGTAATCCAGATCTGGATGTTGCGGTAAAATACCCGTGTCCAACACAGCAACAATGACATCAGGACTACCCGTACTAATATCCCAGGCCAGGGGCAAATTTATGAGAGGATAGTGCCATTGCATAGGATAACGGGAATCATTGGGCACCCGGGCCGGGTAAACGCGATAGTTCAACCGCACCGATTCAACGTCACTACGCCGCTGTAACGCAGCCGCAACCGTGATGGTATCCTGCTTCAATTGTTGCTGCGCTGACACTGCATTCGATGCGGGCTCAATTCCCAAGGCAGAAAATGTACCGGGAGCCATAGGCGCTCCCCCGTTACGTCCAACATTAATACCCAGTAACATATCGCGGTCCTCCGCCCCGCCTTTGGCGGTCATCCCCAATGCGGCGGCACGATTGGCGGCCGGGGAGAAACCCGAGTATGCAGGTTTGAATTTGACAATTAATTCGCCGGGAATAAAGTCATCATTGGAACTGAAACCATTACCTGAGGATGCTGTAGCCGGTAAATTAACGCCCACGGTGAGAAGATAACCGGATGCACCCAGACTGACTTCAACACGGAGGTGATAGGTGCCAGTACTGGGCGCCGTCACGCTAAGGTTGCCGTTTCCCGTGCTTTTCTCCAGGGACTGACCGTTCAGTAACAACTCCAGGGCCAAACTTGCTGTGCTGTTAGCCCTGGACAGAGTAACGATCTGCCCGGCATTTAAATCGACCTGGTAAACGTCAAACACATCGCCTACGGAGCGGCTGCGCCCATTAGGTCCCATGCCGGGCTGATTTACGTAACCACCGACCAAACCGGGATTGGGAATCAGTTGAGCCGTTGCAATGGAATCGTTGGCGATAAAAGGTGCGGCGGGATCGTTTACATCCGAATCCACATAGTGGATAGACGACACGTACAAGGTGCCGCTGACAGCCCCCTTAGGATCATCATCCAGCAGACTGTCACAGGAAAGTAACAATACAGTGGAGAATAGCAACCCCAATGCTTTGTAGGGTAGCCCGTTAACCGCCAATGAATTCTTCATGCTGTAACCTCGCTGCGACGGCCTTGAACACTAAGATTGCCGAACACTAAGAATGCCAATTTGTATGAATGCATACCGTGAACAGATTCTCATGCGAAACATTGGGAGGCAGGAATAGTAGCGGTAAGCAATATTTCTGTGACGCGTTAAGCGTAGCAATGCAGACGACCGATACTTTGTCGAGTGTTGGCTACATGCCGACATAGGCCGATTTAGTACTAACATCAGCCCCTAGCATATAGCGCAATGAAACAAAAGCCAAGTTTTTTAGTGTTGTTAGCCGGTTCAGATCCAGAGCAGGGTTCTGTATATTTCCCTACAGAACCCTGCATCACAGATGCCCGCGTTAGTGCGCTGTAATAATAAAACCGGTTTCAAAATTGAGGTTATTGATGTCGGTGCCACTGCCATCCACCACGATGTCCCCCGAAACCGAATTCAGCACAGGATAAGCCCCGCAAGATTCGCCCATTTCACACAACACACCGTCATTGTCCAAATCCGAGCCCGAACGGATTTGGTAAGTTCCCGGTGGAATTTGTGGAAAGGCGTAACTGTACACACCACCGATTACAGTCACCTTAACGGAAGCGCTAATGACCTGATTGATCCGGTCCCACAATTCCACGACCTGGGGTCCGGCATTATCATCGATGGCCGCAGGTGCAACCTGCATGGTGACGTTAATATTAGTGGAACCGGCATTGGAGCTGACCGCAACAGCGGAACTATAGACATTGGCGCTTAAGCCGGTGCGATTAACGGAGACGCGGTAGGTGCCCAAACCGGAAGCGTCCACGGCTACCGGCGTCACACTGAGCCAATTACTGTTTTCCGTCACACTGAGCCCGCTCAGGGCGCCGCTTCCACTATTGGAAATGGTCACGGTTTGGTTGTTTAATGCCAGACCAAAACTAATATTGGTAGGCGTCACCTGTAACGCAGGTGATGGTGCAGCGCCTCCCCCGCCGGCCAAGGCGTCTGCAGCCAACACAGCCTTTTGCGCATCCACCAAACCGTAACCAAAGGAATCATCCCGGCCGTTGGGACCCAGATCTTGAGTCAGGTCGCCGGCGACTAACATACTGTCAAATTGAGCCGGTGTTAGCGCCGGGTACACGGATTTCATCAAAGCAGCCACTCCCGCCACGTGAGGCGCTGCCATAGAAGTGCCATTTTGGGGTGGGTACAAGTACTGCAAGCGACTGCCGGAACCACTGCCACCGGTGCTGTAGACCGAATCGGGCCAACCATCAGAGTTTACGTCCCGCGATGTGCCTCCGGGCGCCGCGATATCGATGTTAGGACCAAAATTGGAGTAGCCGGTAAGGCTGCGACTGATATCCACGGCGCTCACGGCGACCACGCCTTCGTATGCCGAGGGCAGGTATATATCGTTGTTTCCATCATTCCCCGCCGCAGCCACAATAATGACACCGTTTTGACGTGCCTGCACATAGGTGGACGGTGGTGTGGTGGTGTTACCTGTACGGCCCAAGCTCAGGTTGATCACATCCGCCCGTTGAGCCGGACTAAGGGTGACACCCGAGTCATTGCTCAATCCCGCCGCGTAACGGATGGCCTGCAACACATCGTAGTCTGTGCCTCCTTGAGCGCCCAAGGCCCGAAGCGGCAAAATGCGGCTGTTCCAAGCAATTCCGGCTACCCCTGTATTGTTGTTGCTGGCCGCAGCCACCGTACCGGCTACGTGGCTGCCGTGATAGGAACCGCCTCCCGTACCATTGCCCAAATCGGTGGGATCGGAATCGATACCGTCACCATCCAAGGCATTGGAAGGATCGCTGACAAAGTCATAACCATAGTTAACGTACTGACCCTGCAAATCCGGATGATTGGGTAAAATGCCCGTATCAATGATCGCCACCACAACATCCGCCGAACCGGTGCTGGTATCCCAGGCCTGGGGCAAGTTGATCAACGGAAAGTGCCACTGCAAACCGTACAAAGTATCGTTAGGCACGGCAGCGGCGAACACTCGGTAGTTAAGACGTACCGACTCTACATCAGGGCGGTTCTGCAATGCAGCCGCTGCCAAAATGGTATCCTGTTTCAATTGCGCTTCGGCATTGGCGGCGCGGTAGGGAACAGCCGGTATTCCCAGCGCACTTAGGGTTGCCGGAGCAACACCATTGACGTCGGTATTTAAACGCAACAGCATTTCCCGATCCGAGCTGCCGCCCTGCACAGTCATACCCAAGGCGTTGACTTTAGCCTGCGCCGGAAAAAAGGTATTTGGAGATTTCTTAAAGTCCACAATCAGCTGTCCGGCCACGAAATCATCCGCAGCACTGAAAGCATTGGCATTCAATGCGACAGGTGCCTGGGAACCCACGGTTAACACATAAGAAATGGAACCGGTGTCGGAAATCAGCTGGATGTACACTACATAATTATCGGTTGCCGGTGCAGTTACCGATAATACGCCGCTGGAACCGGTAACAGACTGCCCTGCTACAGCCGAACCCCCTAATGTCAGTACCATCCATACCATTGTGGTGGCATCACCGTTATTGTCCCCCAAATGCAGATTGACCGTTTGGCCGCTGTTGAGACTGACAGCATAATGATCCTCCACATCGCCACTGATCCGTGATGCTCCCGCAGGACCGGAGCTCGGCCGATTCAAATAGCCTCCCAGCACGGCCGGGTTGGGCAAAGCTTGGACCGTTCCTGTGATAACACTATTGTCGATGAAATCAGCATCGGCATCATTCACGTCGCTATCCACCACATGTGAGGTGGTCACCGAAATCGTGCCACTGAGCCGGGACGGTTGCTGGCCGACCAAGGGATTGACTGTGACGGAAACCATCGCCGAATCGCTACCCCCTTGATCATCGGTCACCACCAAGGTGAAGTTCAATACCGTTTGTGCAACGACACTGGGGGCCGAAAATGTTGCGACAGCACCATTGGCATTATTAAGCGTAACAGCCGGCGTTCCCGTTTGGCTCCACGCGTATGAAACTATGGTGCCATCGGGATCACTACTGCCGGACCCGTCCAGGGTCACCAGCGTACCCGAGATCACAGTCGGATCCGCAACAGCGTTGGCCGTTGGCAGTTGATTGGCTGCGGGCGCCGGATTTATGGTTATAACTGCCGAATCCGTGTCACTGGCTCCGTCGTTATCGGTCACTGTCAAGGTAAAAGTCAATTGGGTCGTCACGCCCACAGTGGGCGCTATGAATCCGGCATTTACGCCATTGGCGTTGGTCAAAGTGACGCTGGGACTGCCACCCGTCTGGGCCCAAGCGTAAGAGACAATAGTACCGCCATTCGAATCGCTGCTACCGGCGCCTGATAGAGTCACCGCAGCGCCCTCTGTTACGGTTTGCGGCCCTCCGGCATTGGCGACAGGCGCCACATTACCCGGAGGATTAACCGTCACAACCACTTGCGCAGTTCCGGTTGCGCCATCGTTATCGGTGGCTGTCAGGGTAAAGTTAAGGGTGGTGGCACTGCCCACGGTGGGCGCTGTAAACGTCGCCGTGGCGCTGTTGGCATTACTCAGCGTCACGGTAGGACTGCCACCGGTTTGAGACCATACCAAAGACGTCACGGTGCCATCGGAATCGTTGGCAGAACCGCTCAGTGTTACCGCAGCACCGGAGGCGACGCTTAGGTTTGCATCGGTAACACTGACACTGGGCGGCGCATTAACGGCCACCGGGTTAATGGTAATCAGAACCGTATCCGAAGCCGACACACCGCGATTATCGGTAACCGTGATACGCAAGGTAACCGGCGTGGGCGCGGTCACAGCAGGCGCGGTAAAGGAAATCTGTGCCGCACTGGTGCTGGATAAGTTGACACCATTTGGGCCGGAGAGAATTTCCCAGACATACACTAAAGTCCCGAGGCTTTCGTCGGTGGCCGCGGCTGTAAGGTTAACCGTATCGCCCACCGTCACACTTTGATCATTGCCCGCCGATACGGTGGGTACTGCATTACCGTTAATGGTAATGTTAATTTCAGTGGAACCCGTTGCTTGCTGCGAATCCGTTACGGTGAGTTGTACGGTGACTATGGTGTTGCTTACGACCTGGGGAGCAACAAACTGTACTTGATTGGCACCATTGGACACCAATGTGATATTGGTACCGGTAGACGTGACCAGCCAGTTCCAGCTCACTATCGTACCGTCCGGATCGTTGCTGCCGCTACCGTTAAGCACCACGGTATCCCCAACATTGACCGTGGTTTGATTGGCGCTGATATTTGCAGTGGGCGGTGTATTACCCGCAACCGGCGGCACAACGGTGACAATAACGCCGGCTGTTTCGGAGACGCCATCCTCATCGGTGACCACGACGGAAAAATTATAAGCGGTGGATTGGCTCACCGTTGGCGCAGTAAATTGCAGGATTTGCTCAGTTGCACCGGTGACGGGCGGAGTGGGCAAAGCACCACTGCGATTCGTGTGTTCCCAACGATAGGTTTGTATGGGCGCCCCTTGGCGCTGTATGTTCACCCGCAAACTTACCGGAGTTCCACTGGACACCGTCTGATTGCTGCCGGCGTTAATGATTAACGGCGGGGTAACTATCACCTGGACATCAGCGGAACTACTGGCACCATTGTCATCAATCGCGGTGAGTCGAAACAGAAAAACTTCACGTTTCGCAGGCGCCGTAGGCAGGGTAACTTGCGTTGTGGTGTTTTGGCGGTTGCCGAAGACTACAACGGGCCCGGCGATCTGGGTCCATTCGGTAGATTGGACACCGGTGTCATCGATGGCTCCGCCGGTCAAGGTGAAACTGCTCACATCACCCAGTGACTGATTCGCACCTGCTGTTACCACCGGTGGCGTGTTGGAGGGTGTGGGAGTGGTATTTCCATTCCCTTGAGATTGAGTGTTCTGCGGTTCTCCCGTACAGGCTGCTAATATTAAGGCCATAAGCAACAGCAAGATGCTGTTTGTCCATGGCATACGACGCATTGCGCTGATAACTCGCATTGGTTCTGCCCCCGTTTCAGATTTTTATCGCCCGGACAAAAAACTACCGGTTCTTCACACCATTTGACACCTGCATGACACCAGGCTCCTGCCTCCGGCCACACCGGTGTTGGGCAAGTCGGCTGCAAATAAACTTGCCAAGATTCGCTATAAACTACTACTATTACTCAAGCTTTAACAAGCATGAATCATTATTTGAATATCCAGAATCGCTAGCATATCCCTTGCTTACACTGATTCCAAGTCCGTTTGCCCAATGTGCCCACGGCCTATTCGGTAAAGCTCTGGAAAGCCACAACGAAAACGTGACGGCTTGCGCAAGGACCCATCGATAAGCTTTTGATTAAATTAACTAAAATCACTTATCGCCACGGGCGGATTGGAACATTCTACATGGTTTTCTGTCTTACAAATACACTATATTGAAAAACTAAAGGACATAATTGTGCATAAAATATCTTCAGTTGTTGCAGCTGCAACAATAGTCACCATGGCCATTTCCCCCATGGCGTCTGCGGCTAAACCTAAATCCGACAAAGAAAAATTCAGTTACACCATCGGTGTTCAAATCGGCCAGAGCTTGAAACGGGAAGACCTGGACATTGATATTAAATTTGTAAAACAGGCCATGGAAGACGTACTTAAAGACGCTAAGCTGCAATTGACCCAGCAAGAAATGCAACAAGCATACACCAATGCACAACGTATAATGGCTGAAAAAATGGCAGCCAAAGGCGAAAAATCCAAAAAAGCCGGCGAAGACTTTTTGGCGAAAAACAAGAAAAAATCCGGCGTGAAAGTCACCGAGTCCGGTTTACAATATAAAGTGGTTACAGCCGGCAACGGCGCACAACCTAAAACCACCGACACCGTAACCGTGCACTACAAAGGCACCCTCATTGACGGCAAGGTGTTCGACAGCTCTTATGATCGCAACCAACCGGCCACCTTCCCTCTGACTGGAGTGATTAAAGGTTGGCAGGAAATCCTGCCCATGATGAAAACCGGTGCTAAATGGCAGGTATTTATCCCCTCTGACTTAGCCTATGGACCACGCGGTAGCGGCGGCGGCATCGGCCCCAACGAAACCCTGGTATTCGATATTGAGCTGTTGGAAATTAAAGCGAAATAAATCGATATGGCGGGTTCGCTGTTGCGAACCCGTTTTCTGTTGTTCGTACCGCCCACGCCACCCTTCTACACCATTCCTTGCTTCAATCTTCCAGTTTAACCGCACGCAAACGCGCAGCGGCTTCTTCCGGTGAAACTGTGTTTACAAACAAACCCGACCCCAATTCGAATCCGGTGGGAATACTGGTGCGAGGACATATCTCTAAATGCCAATGATAACTGTCTTCAAATTCATTGCTTCCAGGCTGATGCGGCAGGGTATGCAGAAAGTAATTGTATTGCGCCCCACCGATGACACTGTCCAATCGGGACATGGTGCGCTTTAATACCCAAGCCAAATCTTCTAACTGCTGCGCGCTGACTTTGAGAAAATCAGCCTCGTGCGCCAAGGGTAAGATGTGCACCTCCCATTCAAAACGGCTGGCAAACGGCTTAATTGCAACAAAATGTTGGCCTTTTTCCACCACATATAGACCACTGTCCAGCTCTCGGTGAAATTCTCCGGATTCACTGTTATAACCTGTGGCGACGAAAGTCATGGCATCGTCAATCAAACAGCAGTAAACACAGCTATGATTGCTGCGGTGATAGGTACGGCTGAATTGCACTTCTGCCTGAACATTCTCCGGCACCACCGGTAAAGCTATGAGTTGGCTGTGGGTATGGGGAATACTGGCTCCGGCGGCAGGACCGAAATTTTTAAAGGCCAGGACATAACGCAAACGCGCGTCCGATTGGTATAGCTGAGTCATGCGTTCACGGTACGCCAGAAATAATAGTGCCAAATGTTTCTGCGACATTTGGTGCAGGCCAATCCCGTGATTGTGATGGTCTATTATCACTTCGTGGCGCCCGTACCCTTCAATGGTTTGACGCAGGCCTTCGTTGATGCTTTCGCCGTATTGCTCGTCGCTTAATACCGGATAGAGATTTTCCACAATGCGAATATCCCATTGCTCCCCCTCGGAATAAGTGGAAATCTCCGGTGGGGTCATGTGCTCATTACCGCGACAAAAGGGGCAGGTTTCCACATGCTCTCGGGTATCCCGCGGAGCGGGATCTTCTTTTTTACGGGGACGCTGGCCACGGGCCGTGGAAACCAGTACGGATTCCGTAGGCACAATGGGATCCAGTCGAATTTCCCTCACAAAGTCCTGATCTTTGTTCTCACTCATAGACGCTCCCGGGGTTTTTACGACATTTTTTGAAAACCTTGTTGACCACCCTTGGTAGACTAACACCAACGGCATGAAGACAGATTAAAAGCTTTTGATTTGTGTATAAAAGCCGCTAGGGGACCCAATACTCTAAGGGCCTTGCATCGGCCACTCGACGATGTGGTCTTCCAATTCCAAGTTATCAAATTCACTAAAAACCCGGCCGCGTACCGAATGCCCGGCTTTGAAAACGGATTCCGGGTCACCCGATACCAATGGGTGCCATTGCGGCAATTCTTGGTTTTCCGATATAAGTCGATAGGCGCAACTGGCCGGCAGGAAAGGCAAATCCCCCAGATTCGGGATATTTTTCAAGTCCACACAGTCCTGCACCAGGGTAGCGCGACGCTGGTACTCCCGACAGTGGCAGTTATTCATATCCATGAGACGACAAACTATATTGGTGAAGTACAAATCCCCGGTGTCTTCGTCTTCCAATTTAATCAGACAGCATTTGCCACAATGGTCGCACAAGGACTCCCATTCCTCAGTAGTCATTTGCTGCAGGGTTTTTGTTTTCCAAAAAGCTTGCGTCACCGGGTATCACCTTTGGCCTCGTTCAGAGCCCAATCGTAAGCTAAGTAGTCTATGGGCACTTGCCCCTCTGCTATGCGCTGTTGCAGTGGGGCACCATCACTGAGATAGGGTGCAATAAATCGCGCCACACTGCCGTGAGTTTTGTCAAAATCCTTACCGTACCATTTAAACAGGCTGGAAATCAGCAACCGGTCTTCTTGGGCACTATAGCGATTACGGCTACGGTCACCAAGAAAGGCTTTGGCGCCGGATTCTAACATAGTTTCCAACCTCGCGGCGGTATACGCCTGCGGCTGCAATTTGGGACAGCCGATGGAAGCGCATACCAAAGCAAAATGTATCCTGGGCTCGGAAAAATCCTCGGCGCCTCGAATCAAACGATGCTCTATTTCGTCCAGATGGGTATCGGCTTGAAACAGGCGAAAAAAGCGAATTTTCCAGGCGCTTCGAAAAAAACTACCGATATCTTTGATGGACTTAACCGGATAATGCTGCAAAATAAGTTTTACCGTAAATGCATTGTAGGCATTGATGAGAAACGCCAAACGCTGCGGTGGAGTCCAGGCCTGGAACTGCTTTTTGTTCACTTTTGACAAGCCGGCCAAATACTGCTCCAGGGCTTGGGGCTGCTGTTTCCAGAGCCGGTAATTGACACCACTGAACGCCCCGTGGTCCTGAACATACTGCCGCAACAGTTGATCCCAGACCTTATGTTCATGATCAAAGTCCCCCGCAAACACGGGAGCGTTAATAGAAAACAGCAGGCACAGTACGCCGGCGAATCTTGCAATAACGGTGGACGGTATCAAAGGCACTCTGGAAATCACAGCCGCTAAGCCCGACGCCAGGCGTGGAACTTTTTCAGCCAATCCAACAAGCGTTCCGGTTTGTGGGCTTTTTTCCAGTTTCCCGCCACGTACTTGTTCATTTCAGCCAACGTGGGATAAATGTGTATGGTTCCGAGGATCTTATTCAGCCCCAGGCCATGGGTCATGGCCAGTACAAATTCGGCCAGTAAATCCCCCGCATGCGCCCCCACAATGGTGGCCCCAAGAATTTTATCTTTACCCGGCACGGTCAACACCTTCACCAAACCGCGATCTTCGTCGTCAGCGATAGCACGGTCCAAGTCATCCACGCCATAGTGGGTTACCTCATAGGGAATGCCCAGTTGACGGGCCTGTTTTTCATTAAGCCCCACCCGCGCCACTTCCGGATCGGTGTACGTGGCCGCCGGAACCACCGCGTAGTTAACCTTAAATTTTTTAAAGGGACTGAACAAGGCATTAACGGCCACATACCAGGCTTGATGCGAGGCCATATGGGTGAACTGATAGGGACCGGCAACATCGCCACATGCGAAAATGTTGGGGAAGTTGGTGCGCATAAAACCGTCCACCTGCACTGTACCCTTATCGCCGATGTGCACCCCCAACTCTTCCAAACCGAAACCGGTGACATTGGCACGACGCCCCAGAGCCAGCAATACCGCATCAAACTCCAATACACATTCCTTGGAATCCTCTTTGTGGCAGTACAGCAGGCGCTTTTGACCGTTTTGTATTTCAAAGCGTATGGGCGTGTGTCGATCCAGTAACCGCACGCCGTCCTGCTTCAAACTCTCAGCCACCAGTTGGCTTACCTCTTCGTCTTCTGCGTTCAATACGCCTGAGCGCCCCACCAAGGTCACCTGCGAACCCAAACGTTGAAAACTCTGGGCCAGCTCGCATCCGATGGGCCCCGCCCCCAATACCAGTAAACGTTCCGGTCGTTGGCGAATGTCCCAAATCGTATCCGAGGTGTAGTAATTCATGGCCTGCAACCCTTGAATGTCCGGTACATGGGGTCGGGCACCGGTGGCAATGACAATATTGCGGGTAGTGATGATTTTGTTATCGACTTGCACATGATAAGGCGACATTACTCGTGCCGCCCCTTGGATACACTCCACCCCCAGTTGGGTATAGCGTTCCACCGAGTCGTGGGGTTCCACTTTTTGAATGACCCTCTGAACTCGCTGCATCACTTCCGCAAAGTCGAAATCAACCTGCGCCTGTTTAAAACCAAAATCTTGTGCCCGTTTGGCATAGTTCAGCATTTTAGCGGAACGTATTAAGGCCTTGCTGGGAACACAACCGGTATTTAAGCAATCGCCACCCATTTTATGTTTTTCAATCAACGCCACTTTGGCGTTAACAGCAGAGGCAATATAAGCAGAGACCAGGCCCGCTGCACCGGCACCGATCACCACCATATTGTAATCATAGGATTTGGGTTTTACGGTGCGGCGGTTTTTACTGTGCGTATGACTCATAATTAATCTCGGACCGTGACTGACTCGGCTCGCAGGGATTTATTGTTTTTAACAAACTCCAGGCCTTTTTTTGCTACAAAGGGAAATATTCCCAGCAAGGCAAAAGACAATAACAAACCGGGAGACAATATACCGCTGAGTGATTCGATGGAAGCCAGTTGACTGCCCGCGTTAACATAAACTATCGTCCCCGCAAGCATACCGATCTGACTGACCAGGAAAAATTTCAGCGTACCGATGGGTGTCAATCCCATCAATAAATTTATCAGGAAAAAAGGAAATATGGGAAGCAAGCGCAAGGAAAACAGGTAAAAAGCGCCTTCTCGACGCACTCCTTCATTAATGGCTTGTAGTTTGTCGCCAAATCGAGCTTGCACCGCATCGCGCAGTGCAAAGCGCGAGACCAAGAATGCCAGCGTAGCGCCCACCGTGCTGGCAAACGAAACGACCACGGTTCCCACCAATAGTCCAAAAACTGCGCCGCCCAGCAGGGTCATGATGGTGGCTCCAGGCAAAGACAAGGCTGTCACCAGCACGTACACCAGAAAATAAGCGATTATTGTGCTCCACTGGTGCTCTTGATAAAAAGCCATGAAATCCTGACGCTGAGATTGAATGTATTCCAAGGTGAAAAATCTACCCAGATCAAATATAAAAAAAACAGCAATGGCCACGGCGATCAATGCCAACATGACTATTTTGGTGGATTTCAAGTTCTTCATAGGCCTTCCCAATAATCGATTCTGTATCCGCCGGTAGCCGCACCGACAGGCTTCAAACTATTGACGCCGAACTCCCCTCGATATTACAAACCAAAACCGCCATTTTGTGTCATTTTCGTCACACCCATCCCCAGGTAACGTCTTGTATCTCACTTTGGGTGCAGTAAACTCTTTGGCCCTGTGTCAAAATAACAGAATTAATGTAGATTCCACCTTAGAAATTCCATGGAGATAAAGCGGATGTCACAAGATTCCGATTCAACTAAAGAACAGCGTATTTTGAATGCCATGAAAATGGTGCTCACCGATATTATCAAAGACACCACTACAGCGCCGGGACTGAAGCACCCCTTATCGGACGGTACCATAGAGAATATCCGTAACTGCCTGGGTTTAATCAGCGCCAGAGAATCGGAGTTAAAGCAGGATGCCGGATACGCCTCGGAAAAACCCTATTTCATCGACGAGCCGCAAAAGAATGTGGTGGTTTCAGTGGATTCTTTAAAGAAAAAGGACTGAGACGAGCCTCGATCTGCATTTGCCTCAGTCTGTATTTACCGGTATTTAATAGTGCGGCGGCGGCGTCTCTTCCGATTGTAATGCCAACGGCGAGGGCGACATATGTTTCACCAACTCGTGCAACCGTAACAACTCCTGAGTCATTAAGGCATTTTGCTTCTCCAGTTCCAACACGGCTTTGGTCAGCTCATCGATGCTGGCCTCTTGGTGAGCAATACGAATTTCCAAGTCTATAATTCTGGATTCCATCCTACCTCCATCATTCTGAGCCCTTAGGCATCACGCTTAGGAATTGAGCAACAATTCCTTCGCCAAATTGAGTTTTGCCGCCAAATACGTGGAGCCACCACGATCAGGATGCACTTTTTGCATTAAGCGCCGGTGAGCTTCGATTATTTCTTTTTCCCCGGCGTCGGCAGCTACCCCTAGAATTTGCAAAGCTTCCTCTCGTGTCATGGCACCCGCCGTCTGAGACGGGGATTGTTGCTGCTTGTGTTGATATTGCTCGCGCCAGTTTTCATGGACACGATCCAGATACGCTTGTAACAGAGCGGCAGAATCTCGATCGTGGCTGCATTCGCCTAATAAAGCAATGAGTTGCTGCAAGGACAATTGATGTAAATAGCGCCCTTGGTAGCGACCCTGGAGTATTTCCCCGTCCATTTCTCCGCTGGCATGATCCAAAGTCATATCAAAGTAGGCGCTTTGCACCCCGGAGCGCTGCGCATTACCCGCTCCGCCCATGGCCTGCTTCGACTGCCAGCGATAGTACAACCGTTTCAGCAATGGAACGTATTTCAGTAGAGGCATAAAACGAAACAAGACGGGAATAGCCGCTGCCACAAGAGCAATCAACCAGGGTAGCTTACCCAGCAAGGTCAACAATACCAAAATGGCAATACCGCCGCCGATCAACAGCTTGCGCAACCATTGTGCAGCTAACTGCGGATTACGACGATAGTAACTGCGCCCGATCAGCAATAACACGAAGACCGCCAGTAAAATCATTAAATTTCGCAAGACTGTTCCTTTTTGAAGCCAAGGAATTTTCCGCTATAGACTGTCACAGCCATCAAGGTTTGCGACCTAATTTCAGCACATCACTGCCATGACGCTGGTTAAACGCTTCCAGCGCGGCAAAACCACCCGCTGCATAAACGGCGACCGCACTGAGTAACTGTTGTAATTGTTGAGCGCTTCCGCTGTCAAAGGGACAGTAGGCACCGCGGCTTAATCGCGCAATTTGGCGAAGCACGTGCGCAGCATGCAGATCGTTCCCTTCATGAAATACAAACACGGGAACACCGTGCAACCCCAGTTCGCCGGCCAGTTGGTACAGCTCATCGGCAGACTCCTCAACACAGTCACCCACAAACACCAAGGCGTTCACTCTGCTTTTGGCGGTTTCTTTGATGGTGTGGCGCAGCACTCTGGCAATCTGGGTGTGGCCACCTTCACAAAAAACAGCGCGCATACAACGTAACAAATCCGTGCCATCGCGCCACCAGGCACTGGCTTGAAACTCCGAAAAACCTCTGTAAAAACATAGCTGTACCTCCAAGCCTCCAAGGGCTTGTGTTTGGGTAAACATTTGCCCCTGAATATGACAGGCCTGATCCCAGGTAGGTTCACGGCTGGCGGTAGCATCCAGAGCAAACAGGAGCCGCCCCCGGGATACCGCTTTTTTCACCACTGGCAAGGCAGCGACTTTACCCAAAAAGTCGGCCACATCATTGCTGTTGGTTTTAAGGTCTTTTTTGTCAGCCATAGTCGAAAGGCCTACCGATTGAATTTATTGACCAATACGGGGCTGTACTCGGGACGCGGCTTCCTTGGCATTTTGCCTGGCAGTGTCCGTATCCTCTGCCGCGGCCAGACACACGCCCATACGCCGGCGCATAAAGGATTCCGGCTTCCCAAACAAACGAATATCGGTAGCGGGAATCGCCAAAGCCTCTGCCACACCTGCATAAACCAGGTTTTGCCCCTCCACACCCCCGTAGATCACAGCACTGGCTCCGGGATTGCGCAAGGAGGTATCCACCGGCAATCCCAAAATCGCCCTTGCATGTAATTCAAATTCATTTTGTGCCTGAGTGATCATGGTAACCATACCGGTATCGTGGGGCCTGGGGCTGACTTCACTAAACCAAACCTCATCGCCTTTTACAAACAACTCGACCCCAAATAAACCCCAGCCACCCAGATTGTCCGTTACCATTGCTGCAATCTCCTTGGCCCGAGTTAAAGCCACGGCACTCATGGCTTGAGGTTGCCAGCTCTCCACATAATCGCCCTGCTCCTGACGATGACCAATAGGCTCACAAAACCGGGTAACTGTGTTACCGGACGCGTCCCGACTGCGCACCGTGAGCAGGGTAATTTCATAGTCAAATTGGATTTTCTGCTCGATGATTACCCGGCCGCGGTTAACCCGTCCACCGCTCATGGCATAATCCCAGGCCTTATCGATGTCTGCCGGTGTATTAATAGCTGACTGGCCTTTTCCGGACGAAGACATCACCGGTTTCATAATACAGGGACAAACAATTTGTTCTTGAACAATTTTCCGCACCGATTCCAAGTCGTCTGCAAAGCGATAGGCAGAGGTGGGCAAATGGAGTTCTTCAGCTGCCATGCGACGAATACCCTCGCGATTCATCGTCAGCTGTGCCGCCCGAGCTGTGGGAATAACCACAGCCAGGCCTTGCTGCTCCACCTCCGCCAGGGTGTCAGTAGACAAAGCCTCTATCTCGGGCACCACCAAATGGGGTCTTTCCTTTTTGATTAAGTCCAATAACTGAGCAGGGTTTGTCATATCAATAACATAAGCCCGATGCGCCACTTGATGACCCGGTGCATTGGCATATCGATCCACCGCAATGACTTCAACGCCGAGTCGCTGTAAAGCGATGATCACTTCCTTGCCTAACTCACCACTGCCGAGCAACATGACTTTAGTGCTGTTGGCAGACAAGGGGCTACCTATGTTCATAAATTCTCCTCCAATTGGACTTTAGCACGATTTAGCGCGTTTTACGGCCGTTTTCCCTACTGATTAGAACTTTTCAAGTTTACGACACATCTGCCGTAATGATAACAGAGGTCATGTACGAGGTATTTTACTATTGGTTTAGACTGCAAAAAAAGGTAACCTCATTTTCCATTGTAAAATTGGTCCCTGCGAACCGACAAAGACTGTGCGAGCAAACATATTCCAGCCTCAAACTTTATTAATGTGGGTTTTCAAAGCCCCTAGTGGTGTAATCATCTACGCGTTGATTGTGTGTACCACGGCCCCTCTGGTCAATGCGGATACAAACTCAGCCAAACCCTTACCGACTACCGAGCAGATCCACCCTAATCCAACACCTCCCTCTCAATTGTCGACTCAATCCCCAACTCCCCCTATCACCCCAGAATCAAAACCCGCATCCCCGGTACAAGACCAAACACCGTCAACACAAAAACCGCCACGAGAAAGCCCAAGCCCTACACAGCCACAAGCGGAACAAGACACCCTCGATGGCAACACAACGGTGTTCGGTAACATTGAGATTCAAAGCAATGATGTATTCGACACCTCCAATCCTAAAGAAAGTCATTGGTTTTATCGCACCGTAAATTTTCTACACGTCAACACCAAGGACCATGTCATCAGGAATTTGCTATTGTTTAAAACCGGTGACCCTTTTTCCGTGCGCCAATTACAAGAAACAGAACGATTGTTGCGTGGCAATTCCTATTTGTACGATGCAGCAATCACCGTATTGGGTAAGCGCGATGATAAAATTGACGTACGCGTCTCCACACAAGACGCTTGGACCTTAACCGGGGGCGTCAGTTTCAACCGCAGCGGAGGTGAAAATCGCTCCAGTTTCGATCTAGAGGAGCGAAACTTATTTGGTGTCGGGAAAACTCTTAAGGTTCGACGTTCGTTCCAACAAAACCGTACCGGGACTCTGTTTGAATACTACGATCCGGCGTTGGGTCTAAGGCATCTGGAGTTTCGTATCAATTTTACCAACAACAGTGACGGTGAAAAATCCGAGTTCATTCTCACACGACCCTTTTATTCTCTCGATTCACGCCGTGCCATTAGCCTGCAAGCGGTATCCTTCACTCGGGATGAACGTTTGTATGAAAACGGCATGATCATCAATGCTTACAAACAAACCGAAGAAGATCTGGAAATTTTTGGAGGGTTTTCCTCCGGGCTCAAGAACAACAAGGCACTGCGCTGGCGCTATGGTTTTCACTATAGCCGAAATATTTTTCGGCGCACGATAGAAACTATGGATGCCACCCTCATTCCCTCTGACAAAACCTTATCTTACCCATGGTTTGAAACCCAGAGCTTGGAAAACCGATTTATTAAAATGACCCGCATTGATCACATCGCTCGAACCGAAGATTTAAACCTGGGAACACAATATCGACTACGCCTGGGCATGGCTCACCCCGAATTCGGCAGCGATCGCAGCGCGCTTCTTTGGGAAGCCAACACAGGCAGCACCTTTCGATTTTTCAGCCAAAACATAGCCTCTTTTAGCGTGGAAAGCACCGGCAGGATGGGCAATCACAAATCGGAAAACGCGACCGTCATCGGTCGCAGCCGTTACTTTCTGCCGTTGCAGGAACATCAGACCTTATATGCCAATCTGGAACTGGAACTGGGGTACAATCTGGACCGAGAAACCCAATTGTTACTCGGTGGTGATAAAGGTCTGCGAGGGTATCCCAGCAACTACCAAAGCGGTAATCGTAAATTACTGCTTAATTTGGAAAGCCGCTTTTATTCCAATGTCCACTTGTGGCAGTTGTTCCATGTGGGTGGTTTGGTGTTTTTTGATGTGGGTTACGCGTGGAATACCGGCTCTACTGATTGGAGTGATGTGTTAAAAGATGCCGGGATTGGGCTGCGCTTGGCATCCAGCCGCTCCGGTCGCGGTAAGATCCTTCATCTGGACTTGGCCTTTCCCCTGGACGGGGATCCTTCCATTGAGCGCAGGCAATTCCTGGTCAGCACCTACACCCATTTTTAACACCAGGGACTAAACCCTAAAGGTCAACAACGCCTGTAACCCTTGGCTATCCCTGCGATTATGCAATTCCACCCCAATACCGTACAGTTCGGAAATTTGTTTGACGATAGCCAAACCCAAACCGCAGCCCGATGCTTCTGTACCCAAGGCTCGGTAAAATCTATCAAATACTCGGATTCTCAGCTCGTCGGGTATGCCTGGCCCGTTATCTTCCACCATTAACCGAACTCCCTGTCGGCCACGCTCCAACTGTACGTGAACATCGCCATCTTCCGGCGTATAACGGATAGCGTTATCGACCAGATTATTCACCAGTATGGAAAAACTGATTTCATCTCCTTGAACCAAGATTTGCTCATCGCCGCCCAAGGAAATATTGATACCCTTTCGAAACGCCTTAGGTGCCAATTGAGCGATGACCTCAGCACACAGATTGTGGAGATTAATGCTTTGTTTTTCCAAGGGAATATTTTCCGGATTCAGCCGCGCCAGTGTGAGCATTTGTTCTACCAAATGGCCGGCGCGATCCACCCCGCTTAATAGCTGCTGTAGAGCCGTTACTCGTTCTTGATCCTGCGTAGCTCGCAACGCAACCTGCACTTGGGTTTTTAAGGATGCCAACGGTGTGCGTAGTTCGTGCGCGGCGTCATCGGTAAAGCGGCGTTCTTTTTCGAATGCCTGCTGCACTTGGATGAACAGCGTATTAAGTTCTGTCACTAAGGGGACGATTTCTCCGGGGATTTTACTTGTCTCCATGGGTTGCAGATGTGAAGGGTCGCGTTGAGTGACCTCCGCTGCCACTTTTTTCAGTGGCGCCAAACCGCGCCCAATGCCTAGCCAGATCATTAATCCTATGACGGGCAGTGAAATCAACGCCGGGGTCACCAAACGATCACTAATGTCCGCTACCAATTCATTACGGATATCGTAACGCTCCGCTGTCTGCACCAGATAGGTACCGCTTTCGTCCCAAAGGTTAAAAACACGCCATATGCTGCCGTCCAACTCCACGTCGGCGTAACCACGTGTTTGGTTGGAAAAACCCTGATTAAACATATCCTGTTTCGGCGCACTGGCTGATTTGAGTAAACGCTCTCCCGATCGGTTCCACAACTGAAAGGCGATTTTGAGTTCATAAGCATGTCCAAACGGGCTGCCTTCTTCATAGTCCGCAACGTCCGCTTGTTGCAACATCCGTTGCAATACCTCGTTTTTTCCTTGCAGTACTTCAGGCAACAACAAAACCTGTAACACCCGGGCGGTCTGCGCTAATTGGGCATCAAACAATTCCTGGACTTCATTGTTAGCATCAAAGTAGCTGAGAGTCAGCGTAATCGAACTGACAGAGATAATCGTAATCAACAGCGTGATCAGTAATCGCGAACGTATTGAGGTAATCACTCAATCATATACCCCACACCCCGCACGGTGCGAATCAAATCTGTACCGAGTTTCTTGCGCAAGTGATGAATAAACACTTCTAGTGAGTTGCTTTCCACTTCGGAATCCCAGCCGTAAAGTTTTTCTTCCAAACGAACCCGGGGTATCACCCGACCGATGTTTTCCATCAAATGCTGCAACAGGGCAAACTCACGTACCGACAGACTCACCGGCTCATTATTCAACAGCACCCGGTGTGCAGCCGGGTCTAAAGCCACATTACGATGGGTGAGCAGGGGTTCTGAACGACCGGCATGGCGACGCTGTAAAACTCGCAAACGGGCACAAAGCTCTTCGAGATCGAAGGGTTTTACCAAATAGTCATCGGCACCGCTGTCCAACCCCATGACGCGATCTTTGACGCTGTCTCGGGCCGTCAGCATCAACACGGGAATATCGCTGCCACCGTTGCGAATACTTTTGAGCACATCCAATCCCGACTTTTTCGGTAGGCCAATATCCAGCACCACAAGGTCAAAGGCGTTATCTTTTAGGGCGTTTTCGCCACTGATCCCGTCTTTCAACCAATCCAGGGTATAACCTTCCTGCTTTAAGCCCGACTTTAGAGCTTCTCCAAGCAGTTCATCATCTTCTATTAACAATACACGCATTACAATACTTCAGACCTTTACACCCGACTTAGTCATCTGTATTTCATTGAGTTTTATAAAAACACGAAACGACGCAGCAGAACCAGGAGGGGCAAACAGGTCAAATACCACCAAAAAGCTGATTGTATTATAATAAACTCATTGGCTCACTCGATTATTTTTCATTTTAAGAATGTCTTAAGGAAAAACCGCCTTATGCGCTACATGGTTCTACTGTGCTTCACTCTATGCAGTGCTTGCATTGAAAACGTCAAACCGTGGGAAAAAGATATCCTGGCGCAGAAAAAAATGCAGCTCAATGCCGCTCCTTTGGAAGTTTTTTTGGATGAGCATATATATTTTAGTAAAGAAGCCTCTAACGGAGGTACAGGTGTTGGCGGCGGAGGCTGTGGGTGCAATTGAAACCAGCTCGCATCAGTGGGCAATTGGCCAAAGCCACGTGCGCTCTGCTTGGCGCCAACACATTGCAAGCTGTAGAAGCCACCGAGGCAGCTCCCTGGGAAATTGACAGCGCGTTTTTGTACTATACGGAATCCGGGCGCGTCACCGTATATGAACCGGTTGTTAATCTGCGTAAGGAAGTAGCCGATGATAATATTATCAACCTCCGTGTGGTACTGGATTCACTTACCGGAGCCTCGGCCAATGGCGCCATCCCCACGGACACTCCCCAAACGTTTACCACCCCTTCGGGCGAAGGAACGTATACCAGTGCCGCCCATCAACTGCCGTTAGACCACTCTTTTTCGGATATTCGCGGTGCCCTGGATCTGTCCTGGGAAACACCATTTGCCGCTTTAAGCAAAACTCTATGGAGCGCGAGCTTTTCCCGTGAGTATGACTACATGGCATATAGCCTTGCCGCGAACCTATCTCAGGATTTTAATAATCGCAACACGACGGTGACTGCGGCTTTTAGCTATGGCAAAGATTACAGTAAACCCATCGGCGGCGCCCCGGTAGGTCTGAGTGCGATGCCGAGCACCACAGCCACGGCCAAATCCCAACTGCCCGGTCAACAATCAAAAACCATCAAAGACGTGTTTCTGGGGCTGAGTCAAATCATAGACCGCCGCACCCTGGTACAGCTCAATGTCGGTTTCGGCAACTCCCGCGGTTATATGACCGACCCCTACAAAATACTCAGTGTAGTGGATCTTAGTGCCAACACCACCGGGTATGTCTTTGAAAACCGACCGGACAAACGCCACAAACGGGTTGTATACGGCAACTACATCCACCAACTGAACACGGATGTCATTCGCTTCAGTTACCGTTATTACAAAGATGATTGGGATATTAAGTCCCATACAACAGAATTTCGGTACCGCTACGAAATAGGTCACGGTCATTTTTTACAGCCACATCTGCGCTACTATCAACAAAACGCAGCCCGCTTCCACCGCTATTTTCTACGCGACTCAGACAATCCCCAATATGCCAGTGCCGACTACCGTTTAAATGCCATGAGTGGCCGCACGTTTGGTTTATTGTACGGAATTGAGGTCAAACCGCTGAGCGAATTCAGTATACGTCTGGAGAAGTACCTTCAATCCGGTGAAGGCCAACCCAATGCCGCCTTTGGCAAAATCAGGGACCAGAATCTTTTCCCGACCGTGGAAACCTGGATATTTCAGCTGGGATATTCTTTCACATTCTGAACATGAACCTAAAACGTCAACCCGGTTATTTCAGAGGATGGTTTCACGCCATGGGCAGTCCCTGCGAGGTGCTTATGGAAACCGAGGACCACGGCCTGGCCCAGGCTTTACTGCGCACCGTTACTCAAGAAGCCCGGCGAATCGAAGCCAAATTCAGCCGCTACCGGAAAGACAATATTGTGTACCAAATTAACCACGAATCCCATAAACAGGCGATTTGTGTGGATGCGGAAACCGCACGACTGCTCAACTATGCACAAGAGTGTTACGAATTGAGCGAGGGCCTGTTTGATATCAGCGCCGGTACGTTGAGTAACGTTTGGCATTTTGACAGCAGCGACCGCGTTCCGACCCGGGAACAAATACGACAATGTTTACAATACGTGGGTTGGGAAAAGGTGCACTGGGACAATCCCTTGATCCGTCTGCCTCCCGGCACGCAAATCGACCTGGGCGGTATTGGAAAAGAGTATGCCGTGGACCATTGTGTACAACAACTGCGCCAATCCACCTCCATTAGCTGCCTGGTCAACTTTGGGGGCGACATTGCCATCACCACCGGTCGACACAAGCGCAATGCCTGGTGTGTCGGTGTGGAAAATCCAAGTACCCCGGGTCAAGCCGGGAATACCGCTTTAAAACAAATCCGCTTAACTCAGGGCGCAGTAGCCACCAGCGGCGATGTGCGCCGCTATGTACTTAAAAACGGCGTTCGCTACGGTCATATCCTCAACCCGAAAACCGGTTGGCCTGAAACGCAAGCCCCGCGCAGCATCACGGTCGCGGCACCCACGTGTTCCCAAGCCGGCGTTCTATCCACTCTTGCCATGCTACAAGGCGAACAGGCCGAAAGTTTTCTATCCGCACAACAAGTCCAATATTGGTGTTTGCGCTAAACGCCAGGCCCAGCTTATCCAGCCTGCCGCACCAGGTTCGAACCGTATTGCTGTAATTGCTGCAATAACTGCGCTATATGATCCACCTGGTGATTATCCACCGCCTGCATCAGGTCTTTGGCAAAATGTGACAACTGAGGAAATCCAAAGGAACCACCGGCACCTTTAAGCTTATGCGCCTTAGCTCTTAAGGTGGCAAAGTCTTGATCACGTGCACAATGCTGCAACTCCTCTATCGCGGTAGTGAGATTACCCAGGAACTCTTGCACCAACGCTTCAAATTCATCATCCCTTTCATTCTCTACCGCAATAACGTTTGGCACTGTATGGGGCAAGAATTCGCTCAAAGCCTGTTGCAATTGCTCTAAATCCACGGGTTTGGTTAAATATTCCTGGGCTCCGGCCTGCAAACAATCGGAACGATTTTGTTTTAAGGCATTGGCGGATAATACAATGATTGGCTTCTTATAACCTTTAGCCCGCAATTGACGAATAGCCTGTAGTCCATCAACCTGGGGCATGTGCATATCCATAAGGATCAAGTCAAAGTCCCGGCGCAATGCCGCATCACATGCCTGAGCACCATCACCTACGATTGTGGGGGTAATCCCCATACGTTTTAGATACATACGAATCAAAGCCTGAATATCACTGCTGTCTTCCGCCAACAATACCTTGGCGTTAAAAGACCGTGAAACCCGGGTTGGGCCCAGTATCCCGGAACGGTCCTCATCTTCATAAATAAGTTCTGCGTGCTCCAAGCCGGTATCTATGGTGACTTCAAAAACCGAACCGCGGTGAATTTCGCTTTGGCAACTTATGTCACCCCCTAAATCGCGGGCAATTTGTCGGGAGATGGCCAAACCCAAACCGGTACCGCCATAACGCCGTGTGGTGGAACTATCGGCCTGTTGAAACACCTTAAAAATCCCCCCCATTTGTTCAGCGCTCATGCCTATGCCGGTATCTGCAACCTTAAATTGAATCTTGTGCGGCTCGCTGAGATAAACAACGGTTATCGTGATCCCACCCCGATGGGTGAATTTCAAAGCGTTGCTGCACAAATTCAGCAAGATCTGTTTTAAGCGGGTGGGATCTGTTTTAATAAAGCGCGGTAAGGGAAATTCAAAGCGGGTGGTCAGTGCTAAACCCTCGCTACGGGCTTTTTCTCCGATGATTCCCAACACATCGTCAACGACTTTCACCGGACTGACGTCGAGAATCTCGTAATCTATGCTACCAATTTCTATTTTACTGATATCCAATATGTCATTAATGATATCAAATAAGTGCAAACTGCTCTGGTGAATGGAATCCACTGCGATTTGCTGCTCATCCCGGCTTAACTGCAAATTGGCCAGCGTATCGGAGAAACCAATAATGGTTGTCAAGGGTGTGCGAATCTCATGGCTCATGTTGGCCAAAAACTCCGTTTTTGCACGAGTGGCTTCGTCCGCTCGAATGGAGGCGTAAGCCAATTCTTCATTCTTCATAGCCAAATCCCGGTTTTTTTGGCTCACAAACCGGATCACCACCTTGGCCACATAGGCTTCCAGTAAAATGATAAACAAACCGGCTAATAACAATATTCCGATTGTGAGATTGGATTGGTGCCTGGCGGTACGCAGCGCTTCCTCAGTAAATCGTTTTTCCAACGCGATAGCGCGCTCCAATAAGGCCAGTACTTTGTCCTGCTCCACTCTAGCGGCTTTGAGGGTATCACGGTATTCGGCCTCGCTGACATCCTGCTGCAACATTTCAGCAGCGGCACGATTCAACGGCTGGGCTTTGCGAGTACGCTCCGTTAACTGCTGATGTAGCTCCGCTTCTTCCGGGTTCAAACCCAACATGACCAACTTATCCCGAGCATCGCGGTATTGGGCCGCGTAGCCGTAAAACTTGATAAGCTCTTCGTCACGCTCAAAATAGTCCTCTGTGGCCAATATTTTTGTCGTCGATAGAGCACGCAGTCGGATGGCATCGCGCATGGCATAGGCGTATTCCATTTTGGCATTATTGACCTCGACAACTTCAGCCATACCGGCTCGCACCCGGTGTAATTGGCTTAAGCCAACAATACCCAGCATCAGGTTCAGGACCAGGATTAGCCCGAACCCCAGTCGCAGTATTTGCCCTAAATGTTTTTGACCGGCATCCATAACTTATTGAAATTTCGAAAAAACAGAAGTATTTGAGAAAAAACAGCTTTATACCTATCGACAGTTACCAGGAACATCTTTATTAAGCTGCCTTTAAAAGCGGATTCGGAGGCCCCATTAGAATAAAAAAGGATGGCCAATGGACACCAACAACATCAGCGGCAAGGTCGCAGAATTTCTGAAAAAAATCTCTCAATTCGGGCAACGCTTCCTAAGCCTGTACTCACCCAGCACCCTGAAGGAGAAAGGCTGGATATGGGCCGGCGCTCTGTTTTCTCTGACCATTGTCGTAGCACTGTTCTTTTTGGGCGTGTATTGGAGCCGTGAACCGGACAATCTAAACACCCGCACGGTAGCCTTGGATGCGGCTCAAGGTGACAAAGCCAAAATTGTCCCCGGTTTTACCACCACCGCCACACTCATCCAGGTGGCCGATACTCTGCTGAGCAAACCGGGTGGTTATTTGAGTAACGACAAGCTTCCTCCCGCTTCCTTTTTTGGTGCTTTTCCTATGCTGGACAACATTCCCAATTGGGAATTCGGCGTAGTGACTATGGTTCGAGATACATCCAGGGTGTTACGCAATGATTTTTCCCGCTCTCAATCGCAATCTCTGGAAAATGAATTTCTAGCCCAGGCGGAACCGAAATTCAATTTCGCCAATGATTCCTGGTTATTCCCGCCCACTGAAAGCGAATACGGTAAAGGTGTGGAATTTCTACAAAAATATTTACACAATCTGGCCTCCCAGTCGGATCCCAATACCCAATTTTTTACCCGAGCTGACAATCTGAATGAACTGCTGGCTATCATTGAAAAGCGTTTGGGCAATCTATCTCAACGCCTCAATGCCAGTGTGGAAGAGCTGCGGGTTAACACGGACCTGGCCGGCGACAGCGCCGCCGAGCAATCCACCCAGGCACCCGGCCTGGTAATCGCCAAAACGCCTTGGATGGAAATTGATGATGTGTTTTATGAAGCTCGTGGTTATGTTTGGGGTTTGCTGAACATTCTCAGAGCGGTGGAAGTGGACTTTGAAAAAGTGTTACAGAAAAAAAATGCCGTGGCCAGTTTGCAACAAGTGATTCGCCTGCTGGAGCAGGCACAAGCCCAACCGTCCAGCCCCATGGTGCTCAACGGAGACCCCATGGGCTGGATGGCCAATTATTCCAAGGCCCTGGTCAGTTACATTTCGCCCGCCAATTCCGCCATCATTGATTTGCGAAATTTACTGACGACCGGCTAACTTAGTTACCGTTCTTCATTTCCTTAAAATAAGCGTGGATGCCGCCTTTCATAAAGTGGTAATCCGTAACACCCATTTCTTTAAGGTGATACTGTAACCAACGTACTTGCTTACCCGCGGCATCATAGATCAGCAGGCCTTTGCCTTCGCGCTTGGCTTTCTTAATGTATCGATCCAGCTTCTTGGTATCGTCCAGAAACACTCGATATTCACGGCCTACAAAAATAGACAGGGCCTCACGTTGAAATCGATCCCTCACATCCAACACAATGTCTTCCGTTGAAGCCAGGCGCTCACCAAATTGATCCGGGGTCAGAGAATGTTTCTCAAATTCGGTTTTGCTGATTAACAAATTGGGGTCCCTCAACGTTTTGCTGATCAGCATAGTGTTTTTGGGATACGCCTTGGCCCAGTCCAGTACACCGGCATCATATGCCACCACATTATCTATTTTTGCGTTCTTGGCTTTTCGCGCCGCCTTATAGGACTTCATGCAGGTTTTGCCATTGCAATAAACCACAATCGGTCTATCGCTGGACGCACGTAACTTCTGCATGTCCGCTGCAAAGGTTTTGGATGCCAAGGGAATATTGATCGCGTTTTCGATTCGAAGCGTTTGATACTCGTAAGTTGATCTCACATCGACAATATGGACGTCCTTACGCTGAGTATACAAATCCTTCAGCTCAATATATTTTACTTCGGGAAAAACGTCGCGGCCTGGAAATTCTTTGTCCGCAGCCCAGGTTTGCGACATCATTACGCCCAGCAGGACGCTTAGCATGAATGATTTAACCATAAAAACCACCTACCTAGTTCGATTCGTTGGCGACTACTGCATAAGTTTTATTTTTGGGCAGGAAGAAACGTGCCCTCTATAGCCCTGTAACGAACTTTGTAGAATAATCTTTAAATTTACGCGTCTACATTAACGCTTTCTTAAGGTAAGCAACATTTATAGTGGAAACAATCTATTAGACTAACGCACGAACTCGCTTTTGAGTTGGTCATAATAAGCTGCCGTACCACCCTTCATAAAATAATAGGATTTAACCCCTTTTTCTTTAAGGTAATACTGCAGCCACCGAACCTGCTTCCCAGCAGCATCATGGACCAGTAAGGTTTTGTTTTCCCGTTTAGCTTTGTCGATATAGCGATCCAGACTGCGTTTGTCGTCCAAATAGGCGCGGCGTTCACGGCCTACGAATAATGACAAACCTTCTCGCTGAAAGCGATCACGGACATCGATGACAATAGCGCCTGAATTGGCGACTTCTTCCCCGTAAGCATCGGGCGAAAGCAAATGCCGGTTAAACTCATTTTTACTAATGAGCTTATTTCTGGACACCGGACTTTTACCCAGTAACACGGCGTTTTCCGGGTAGGTTCGCGCCCAGTCCATAATGCCTGCATCAAAAGCATGCACGTCCTGAATTTTGTTTACGGAACACTTTAAAGCAGCTTTGTAGGATTTCATGCAGGTTTTGCCATTGCAATAAACCACAATGGGTTTTATTTCTTTGGCCCTTAAAGTGCGCATGCGTTCTACATAAGTGGGTGAAGATAAAGGAATATTAACAGCACCCTTGATTCTAAGGGTCTCAAACTCATAGGCGGAACGCACATCCACAACAATGACTTCATTGAAACGTCGCTGCAATTCCTCCAGCTCCATCACCGGAACCAATGGATACAGGGCCCGCCCCGGAAACTCGACTTTTTCCGGCGCTGCCACTAACGGCACCGCCCACGTCATCAGCAAAATCAAAAGCCCTAGCTTGCTGAATAGACAATGTCTAAACATAACACCCTTCCCCCTAACGAGAGTTGATCGATCTATCCAAAATGCTGCAAAGCCGTGCTTCTGGTCTTCAGAACACGGAAAATCGGCTGGGCCGACTTCCCTCTTTGGGTATTTTTTATAGTTTTTCGAGGGTTATGTGCCAATACACACCATAAAACCAGCTTGGGCAATGATAGCGTATTCTTTATTGCACGTTAGAACTTTTTAAGAAAGGAAACAAGTTCTAAATTGGAATTATTATATAATAACTGGCCGGAAAATGGCCAAATTACTTCTCAAGCCCGTCAACACCTTGATAAAAGTCCAAATCGGCACTTGACTCCAGAGGGCTCAATCGGTTTAATACGCGTTCCGCAAATTAGCGCCCAGGTAGCTCAGTCGGTAGAGCAGGGGACTGAAAATCCCCGTGTCGGTGGTTCGATTCCGCCCCTGGGCACCATTTTCCACACAATATCAAATGTTTACGGCTATCATTGTGGTTGCCAGTTTTTCCGGAAATTCAATGCTACAGGGGTGATACGATCAAAAGAACCTCTTCTCTCTGCTGCAATTCCTGTAACAACACGTAAAACCAGAAACAAAGATGATTAGCCCTAGAAACTAGCCTTAACGCCGAAACATTAAAACCATATTGGATAATTTAAAACCGGAATCCATAGTTTTTTCACAGCGTTTACAATACTATCCCCCTCACGACAATAATTGTGTTAATTGTCGTATCCTAAATCTACCCGGAAGTGTATGTTTCCCAAACATCAAGAACGACAAATAAAGGTTAGAAAGAATGCCAAAGATTAAGAAACAGAGGAGACGAAGCGAAGATACAAGCAAAAACGAATTGTTTATTGGAGTGATTGGTGCTGTAGGCACTGATTTAAAAAATGTGTGCTCTCGCTTATCAAAAGAACTGAAAGCTGTTGGGTACAATCCAGAAATTATCCGATTGAGCAACACAATTGTACAGTTTGGAAAAACAAGCCCGGAAGTTGGCAAACTGGTCAATGCAGATTTAGCGCATGAGGAAGAGCGCATCAAAAACCTAATGGATGCGGGTGATTTAATAAGAAGGAAAATCGGAGATAGCAGTGCCGTCGCTCAATTAGCACTGAGTGCAATTGCTGAAAAAAGAAAAGAGATTGGCTGTGAATTGGAGGAGCCATGTTATGGCACAGCTTATATTCTTAATTCTCTAAAACATCCAGACGAAGTCGAAATGCTTAGAGATCTGTACGGCAAATCGTTTTTTCTAATTTCCGTGTATTCTCCAAAATCCAATCGAATAGATAAGCTTGCAAAAAATATTGCAAAGTCGCATCACTGGGGAGTAAATGCTTCATTTAATGAAATCGCGAAAAAACTAATTGACAGGGATGAAAAAGGAGAAGACCAACAATATGGGCAGAATGTAAGGGATGCGTTTCCTCTCGCAGACGTTTTTGTAGCTGAAGATCATCAAAATGATGAAATAAAAAGATTCATTGAATTGTTATTTGGCCATCCCTTTATAACGCCCACTACAGATGAATATTCTATGTTTCATGCCCACGCGGCCGCGCTAAGATCAGCAGATTTGGCAAGGCAGGTTGGAGCTGTAATTGCTACAAATGAAGCAGAGATCATATCAAGTGGATGCAATGAAGTACCTAAAGCTGGTGGCGGGAAGGTTTGGGAAGATATGATTGAACACAAAAAAGATTATAGAGATTTTCAGTTAGGTCATGATGCAAATACACTGATGAAACACCAGGTTATAACAGAAATAATTGGCCAATTAAATGCATCAGATTTACTCAAAAGTAAAAAAACTGGTGACGAAATTAACTCGCTGGCAGAAAACGTATTATCTAAAGATGGGATATTAAAGGATTCAAGAATTGCGAGCATCATTGAATATGGGAGAATTGTTCATGCTGAAATGTCCGCAATTATGGAAAGTGCCCGAAGGGGATTACCTATTAAAGGCGCAACTCTCTATTGCACTACATTTCCATGCCATATGTGTGCACGCCATATAATTGATGCAGGCATAAAAAGAGTTGTATACATTGAACCTTATCCAAAAAGTATGGCGAAACAATTATATAAGCGCTCTGTTTGTGTCGATGACGATGATGCAGATACAGATGCTGTTAGGTTTGAATCGTTTGTAGGTATAGCACCTAGGAAATACTTTGAGTTGTTTCAAATGACTAAACGTAAAGATAAATTTGGTTATAAATTAGATTGGAAACCAGAAACTTCAAAGCTGCGAATATCAGAACGTTTTCCAATTTACTTGGATATTGAATCCACTCTAATTGAAAATTTTTTTGCAAAAGCAGAAAAATCCTTGATATCAAGTACTTCTTAGCATACATTTCAATTAGGGAAACCTAAAACAATGGGGAAATATTATGTCAAATATCCAGGAAGATTGGCTTCAAATTCAATTTCAAGAAGCTAGGACAAAATTGGAAAATTGGAGCCCTTCTAAACAAAATGCAATGAGGAATGCGGTTGACCAAAATAGAGAAAAGCAAGAAAAGAAGGTTGTAGAACCGCCAAAAAATGTAAGTTAACTTTTAAGTGGAATGTGTAAAAAAGAGCGACACTTGTCGCTCTTTTTTTGTTCAATTCTCGAAATCTAAGTATGTAATTTTGTTAGCTCCTAAAGATGTAAGCGATCAAAGACGGTCAGTATTGCACAAACTACTCAACTGCGTTAGTGGCTGAGGCCTTGAGCATTCCTTGTAATACGGACAGTTCCACATTCCATGGTAGCAGTCGTTCATAATCCTCCAGA